>CDZM01001530.1_pt1 | contig 113145 bp, 122 predicted proteins | sample 557601 | NCBI WGS metagenome assembly CDZM01 (sample SAMEA3182087, study PRJEB8094) | gut metagenome | biome: human; feature: gut; material: Stool; isolation source: human stools | place: Canada | collected 2013-02-05
TATATCAGAGTTGGCATTAAGATTTTCAATAAAAAAATAATTATTATATAAAATGGAGGCAAAATTAATGTTTTTTGCCTCCATTTTTTAAGAACTATTAAGTTAAAAGTAAAAGGCAATCATGCTTTATTTATCAAAGTGTGATTGTCTTTTTTGTGCTTAAAAACGGATGAAAATGTAAAGGAGGAAGAATACAATGATTCGATTTATGAGTGATACACGTTATGCTGGGCTGGAAAAGGAAATGCAGCATATACCAGGATTTTGTCCAAGAAGGAGCGGAATGGTTATCAGTCACCTTTCTGATTGTTTGGAGAATCAGAGAAGCCCATGTGAACGCCTTGTTACCGATTATGTCCCGTTTTATGAGCTTCTGGAGGTGTTGGCAGAGGAAGTGGCTGTCAGCACCTTTGTAAGCCGCGTGTGCCGTCTGACAGGGAGAGGAAACCCGCGATTTTTTGAAAATGGTCATAGAGAACGGTTTTTGGCTATGGGAGAGAAGTGTAGCAGAGCCATTGGAGAAGCAGCGACCTGTTCGGCAGTCTATCTTCTTTCCGCAGATCGATTTTTGTGTAGCAGAGCTTTAGCGGCAATTGACCAGGAGGAAATTCATTTTTCCAAAATCCATATCCATGGCGTCGATTTAGATGGCTATGTTTTGTTTCATATGGCAAGGGATCTATATCAGGGAAGTAGGCATGTCCGTTTATCAGAACTTACAGATCCAGAGCTGGTCAGTGATAGAATATTTGAATGGATTATGACGGCCTGTGTGATTCGTAGGCATGGAATCAGAGTTTTACGAGAGGAGGAAAGAAGGATTGACAGGAGCAGAATTGGACAGTAGCAGTGAAAAAACAACGGAGCGTTCTGTGCTTCGGCTTTTTAGCCCTTTGACAGCTATCATGTATGCAAAGGATGACTGGGGAGAGTTGGAGGAATGCAGTGAGGAGTTATTTCCATCTGAGTTGTGCAGCTATGAGACGGAAATTCTGGAACAGATTGCAAAGGAGTACCTTCTGGAAGAAGGAGACAGAGGACTGGCGGTCTACTTGGATATTCCAGAATTAGAAGAAAAGATTTATAGTATGAAGCCTACCGTGGAAGTCTGGCATGGGGAGTTATGGGGAGTTCTGGAAGTAGAAAGTCATAATCAGCTTTCTGAAAGAGAGATTGAAGCAGTAAAAGAGTACTGGGAAGGCCAGGAAAGTGATGGGTGGGGAGAGGGCTTTGAACAGCGGGGAATCAAAATTCCAGAAGGGGAACTGTATGTTAGCTTTTGGAACAGTGGAGATGAATTCTTTCTGACCACAGAGGAAGGATTGAAAGGAGAAGAGCAGGAACCCGACATTCAGAAAGGAGGGATTTTTTTTGAAGCATTATGATAGAGAATTTTATATCTTTCGATAGTTTAGTAACATGGAAGGAGAGCTGTATTTTTTGAATAGTATGAAGGAAGGTACTCGTCTGACTGTTTATAAGATGGAAAACGGTATGAATAAGGTGTAGAGGAGAATAGAAAATGACCTATGAGGAGTTTTTACAGTTAACAGAAAAGAATTTAAAACGATTTTTTCCGGAATCTTTTCAGGAGAGAAAAGTGGAAATCAGAGAGGTTTTAAAAAATAACAATATCAAATTACAGGGAGTATATCTGTCAGGTAGCCCAAGCTACACATCCGTTCCACTTTTATATCTGGAATCCTATTATCAGGAGCTTGAGAACGGAAAGAAGCTTGAAGATGTGTGGCAGAACATCGCTCGGGATTATCAGAAGTGTCAGGAAACGGCAATAACCATAGATGGCATTTCCAGTAAAGAATGGGATTATGAAACCATAAAGAAGGGGTTGACCGTCTATGTCCGAAATGCACAGGAAAATGTTGATTTTCTTGCAGATTGTCCTCATGAAATACGTGAGGATCTGGCACTGGTTTATGGATTTCATGTGTTGGTGGACGGAGAAAAGGACGGAAGTGCCATTATCAATTATGACAGGCTGAAGTGGCTGGGAGTCAGCGAGGAGCAATTAAAGCAGGATGCCTGGGAAAACATGAAGCAGAGCAATCCTCCTTGTTTTTTGGATTTACAGGATATGCTGGCAAAAATGTATTTTGACGAACCGGGAGATGTCAAGGCCGGTAGTTTGGAACATTTAGAGGATGTGGATCCCAATGCAATGATGTATGTTCTGACGAATTCAAATCAGGTTAATGGGGCGGTTTATATGTGTGATGAAGAAGTAATGTCTCTTATTGCAGAAAAGCTGGGATCAGATTTAATCGTGATTCCGTCATCGATTCATGAAACGATTATTCTAAAAGAAACAGAGAATATGAGCGTAAGAGAATTGAATGCGATGGTAGAGGCAGTAAATGCGGAAGCCGTGAATCCACAGGAAAGGCTGGGGAATTTTGTTTACCGATTTGATAGGGAGGCCCAAAGACTGGAAAAAGCAGTAGAACAGGCAGAGGAGCTGGATTTTGAACCTGGGATGTCACCGGTATTTGCGTAGGACTCAGTTATATGTTTCATGAGTATTGTGGATGTTAGGAGGGATGCAGAATCAACAGTTTTATTTCATGGGTTGGCGGAAAGAAAGCACTCCGCAGCCTGATTTACACAATGTTTCCGGCAAACTTTGATCGTTACATTGAAGTGTTTGGCGGAGGTGGTTGGGTACTGTTTGGAAAACCACCAGATGACCGGTGTATGGAGGTTTATAATGACTATAACTCAAATCTGGCAAACCTGTTTTATTGTGTTAAGAACCGCACGGGGGCATTCCTTAAGGAACTCGGATTTCTTCCGTTAAACAGTAGGGATGAATTTACAGTAATCCGTAAATTTATTGAAAAGCAGGAACCGGATACCCGATTTTTAATTGAGGAGTTGGAACTTGCAGAGAAGTATTTGCTGCCGCCGGATTATGAGGAAGTGAAAAAAATCCTGCTGGAAAATGCAGAGGTAACTGATGTAAAACGGGCGGCTGCATTTTTTAAATTGATCCGGTACAGCTATGGAAGTGGTTGTACATCCTATAGTTGCCGTCCGTTTGATGTGCGGAACTGCTTTGACACCATTTGGCAGGCATCTCGCAGGCTGGCAGATACTGTAATAGAAAATAAAGACTTTGAGGCACTGATTCGGCAGTATGACCGGGATAGTGCCTTTTTTTATTGCGATCCGCCCTATTATGAGACGGAAGGTCATTATGCAGTGGTATTCCGAAAAGAGGATCACAAACGGCTCCGAGACACTCTGACAGGGAGCAGGGGGAAGTGGATGGTCAGCTACAATGACTGCGATTTCATCCGGGAACTGTATGCAGGATATTTTATTACAGCCGTTACGCGCATCAATAACCTGGCTCAGAGGTATGAGGAAGGTTGTGAGTTTCCAGAGGTCATTATTACCAATTATGATCCTGGTGAGAGGGAGCGGTTAAAACCAAGACAGCTGGATCTATTTGGAATGTGGGGAGATGGAGAAACGGATCATTACGAAATCCGGGAAGAAATCTGTCCGGAAAGAGAGGTGCTATGAGAACAGAAAACAAGAGAAAAACAATGGTGCAAAAAAAGGAAAACGGTGTCCTTTCTGTGCCTAGTGAACTGTTACTGACGGCTGGGATTCCGCTTGATTGTGATTTGATGATAGAAACAGTCCCCGGAGTGATTCTGATTGGTATTGAGGCTCCGGTACAGACGGTTTGCAAACCCTATCTGAAGGTGTTCGATGAGCTGGGGATTGAACCCAATGAAGTGGAGGCATTGATGGGAAAGGAGAAAAGGACCAGATGAGTAAACCGATGTATCGTTTAGTGGATGGAAAGGGACGTGTCTTGATTCCAAAATCTATGAGGGAAGCGGCAAAGCTGGAGTATGGGGATATTGTTTGTCTGGGAATGGCGGGTGGAAAAATTACAGTCCGGAAGGTAGAGGTTATCGAGGTGGGAGATCAGTCTCCGGAGGCAGTGGAGGCATATGTCCGTACTGCATTTCAGTTTATGCCAGATAGTCTCCGACTGGATCTGATCGGAGAACTGAGTAGACTGCTGCAGAAAAAGGAGGGGTAAGATCATGCAGGAATTCACAGAAAAGGATTGTATGCAGACAGAAAAGGAGATATCTATCCAGAACCGGGTGGTGGTTCTTCCCTCAAAGGTATTACCAGAGCATTACACGGGGCAGCTTTTTTTCTGTACGAATATCCAGAAAACAGAAAATCCCAGACATTCCATTGCCCATTTGGTTTCTTTATCTACTGGGGAGGCATGGCACTGCTGGAACAGGGATGTGGTTGGTGTGCTGCTACCAGAACTGTTGGGGGAAAAGGAACGGCTCCAGCTCTCCCAGATCCGTCCATTTGGGGCGCTGGATTTACATGGACATTCCCCAGAATATTCTGGATACAGTTTTCTGCCGGATGGACGCTATGCGTCAGGGGTATGGCTGGCAAATCCAGAGGAAGTATGGAGCTATGTAATGATGCAGAAGGACTACCAGTATCGGATTTTGATCTGCGACAGGGATGATTTTGCCGTACTGGAAATGTTAGAGGGAAGGATGATCTTTCCTGATGTGCAGAGTCTGGAACAGTTTCAACAGGCACAGAAGGACGGGGGGATGGAGATGATTTAGAAATGAGGGAAGGGAAATGAAGCAGATTCAGATTGAAAATGGAGTGATCCGGTATTATGGGAACCGGGTAGGTCGTGTGACGGAAGGATGTGCAGTAGTGGATCCCATGTTTCAGAATGAAGCATTAGAAAGCTTCCTGCGTAAGCAGAGGAATATCCAAAAAATTCAGTGGCAGGACGGGATCTACGACCGGTTGGCAAATAGTCAGGAAGATATGGAATCGGCAAAGGGGTTAAAAGATGTACGCATCTGGCAACTGAGAGGAGATGTGGATGTGCATATGAAGTTCCTTGCACTTTCCCAGATGGAGCAGCAATATGGCTCCCCCAAGCCGGATTTTTATATCAAAGTCTATGAAGGGGCATCTGACACCAATGACCTGGAAGAACTCTATGATAAATTCCGGTATCATCCGCCGTCCGGTTATACAGGTCATGGGCTATCCATTAGTGATGTGCTGGAACTCTATGATGAAACAGGGAGTTCCTTTTTTTATGTGGATCGCTATGACTTTAAGAGAATTGATTTTACAGAGTCGCAACCGGCGGAGGAATTCATACACACCATGCAGTTTTAGCAGGCAGTTTTGGCTGCCTGTTTGACTGAAATAGATCCAGAAAGGAACGGTTTATGAGCAGAAAAAAACAAAGGAGGAAGAATCAGTATGCCAGATTTAGACGTTCGGATTACATCTATGTATCCACCAGGAGTACAGGGCGGGATCAGAGCCTATGCATCCGCCACAATCGCCGGGTGTTTTGCCGTCCGGGGAATCAAAATCGTCGAGGGAGGTAAGGATGGGCTTTTTATGTCTATGCCCAGTCGGAAAACACAGGATGGATACAAGGATATCTGTTTTCCTGTGACGGAGGAATTCCGCAACGAGCTGAAACAAGCGGTATTGGGAGCGTATGGAGAGGCACTGTCCATGGCACAGGCATCTACCTTACAGACAGCACCCCCTCAAAATCCAGGGCAGAACATGGTCTGATTTAAGGGGTACAGAGAACAAAAACAGAAAATCAATGGAGGAGATCAAATGAAGAATATTAAAAGACAGCTGGTAAATTATCGAAATGCAATGGTTATGCATATGTGGAACGTAAAAAACAAGCTTCAGGATACATCTGGTGAGGGATATGTGGACACAGCCATTAAGATCCTGATCGCAGTTGTGCTGGGAGCACTGCTTCTGGCAGGTCTTTATGCACTGTTTAATGATACCGTACTTCCTACACTGGTACGCAGGGTGCAGGAAATGTTTGATTATAGCGGTTGATATGGAGATCAGGATATCGCTGCTTCAGGCAGTACAGGCAGTGTTTTTTTTCTCGCTGCTTATTGCGGTTTCTGCCTGGGATCTTCGGTACCGGATTATTCCGGACCGATTCCAGGCAGGGATTGCCCTGCTTTCCTTTCTGAACTTTGCACCCAGACAGCTGTTTGGAGCTTTAGGGGCAGTGCCATACCTCATAGTTGCATTATTTTGCAAGAGGGAAGGTGGAATTGGCGGCGGTGATATCAAGCTGGCAGGAGCAACCGGCTTGGTACTGGGACTTCCTGCAAGCCTGACTGCTTCCTGTTTAGGACTGACAGGATTTGTGATGTATGGTTGTATGGTCTGCCTGTGGAATCGGTTCAAGGGAAAACGAGATAAAGAAGCATTTCCTGTGGGACCGTTTCTGGCAGGAGGAGCGGCAGCCGTTTATTGTATGAGATTAGGAGGATGGATGATATGAAGAAGAAATTATGGATCATGGTTTGTGTTGCAGTGCCGCTTACAATGATTGCGGCCATCATATACCACAACAGAAAATAGGTAGACAGCAGTCAGTGGAACACTGGTTAAAAAGGAACCAAAATAAGGAAAAGAGTTGGAGGAGATGAAATGCGATTTTTGAAAAACAGGACTGTACTTGGTGTGCTTTGCATCGTGCTGTCTTTAATCATCTGCTTTGCAGTTACACCATTGTTTAATAAGGCTATGAGTGAAAAGACGGAAATTGTACGTGTAGTAAAACCAATTTCAGTGGGAGAAGAAATTACTTCTGACATGGTAAAGACCATAGAGGTTGGTAGTTATAACCTGCCAGATGATGTAGTAAAACATTCGGATACTGTGGTTGGGGCATTTGCATCTGCAGATTTGGCGCCAGGAGATTACATCCTGACATCCAAGATTGCAGAAGAGCCGGAGGCAGAAAATGCCTATCTCTATCATCTGACAGGAGAAAAGCAGGCAATCTCTGTTACGGTTAAGGCATTTGCCAATGGATTGTCCGGAAAGCTAAAGAGCGGCGATATTGTGTCAGTTATAGCTCCAGATTATAGAAAGCAGGGAAAAACGGTAATTCCTGCGGAGCTTCAGTATGTGGAGGTCATTGCTGTGACTGCAAACAGCGGATATGACGCAAATACGGGAGAAGAACTGGAAGATGGAGCGGATCGTGAGCTGCCTGGAACCGTTACCTTGCTGGTAACGCCAGAGCAGTCAATGATTCTGGCAGAGCTGGAGGCAGATGGAAAACTGCATTTGTCTTTGGTGTATCGTGGGGATGAAAAGAGTGCAGGGCAGTTTTTGGAAGCGCAAAACCAGATATTAACGGAACTGTATCCTCCAGAAGATATGGAAGGAGAAGCGGAAGAAAACGAGGCGCCGGATCACTCTGATAAGGAGCCAGAGGAAACCAAAGCAGAGGAGCAGGAGGAGTCCGAACAGGGCGAAACAGAGGAAAGCGAGGTGGAGTAAGCCTTGAATTTTCTGAAAAACAGTATTTTCAGCAGGGGAGCCGGGGACAGCTCTCCTGACTGGGAACCGGAAAATGAGAATCAAATGCTGGCAGTCTGGGGAAGTCCTGGATCTGGTAAAACCACGACAGCAGTGAAGCTGGCGGCGCGTCTTGCCATGCAGAAGAAGGATGTGGCTCTCCTTCTGTGTGATATGAATACACCGATGCTTCCCTGTATCTGTCCTCCTGGAGACCTGGAAGAGGAGCATTCTCTGGGGAGTGTTCTGGCAGCAACCCATGTGTCGGAATCGTTGGTACGCCATAACTGTATTACTCATAAAAAAATACGCCATCTAACGATCCTTGGAATGAGGAAGGGGGAAAATGAATACACATATCCACCTTACGAGCGGACACAGGCAGAGGAATTACTGCAGTGTTTGAGAAAGATCGCTCCCTATATCATCGTTGATTGTGGAAGCTGTATTGCCAATGACATTCTTTCGGCCATTGCCTTGATGGAGGCGGATGCAGTGCTGCGGCTGGTAAACTGTGATCTGAAATCCATCAGTTATCTTTCCAGTCAGCTTCCGCTTCTTAAGGACAGTCAGTGGGATGCAGAAAAGCAGTATAAAGTGGCCAGCAATGTATATCCCAATGAGGCCAGCGAACACATTGAACGGGTGCTCGGCAATGTGGCATTCCAGATCCCTCATTCCGAGGAAGTAAAGGCACAGGTTCTGGAAGGAAACCTTCTGAAAGAACTGGTGCTAAAGGACAGTAAGGGGTTTAGAAAAAACATGGAAGCAATCACAAAGGAGGTGTTCGGATGTTAGGGGAAAGACGCAGCAAAGCCGCGTTTTCTGCGGGTTTTCCCGAAGCTGTTCGGGAAGAAACACGACAGGATTCTGGACATCTTACGGAGGAGATCATGGAAACGGAGGCTTCTTTGGATGGCTTGGATGGAGGGGAGGGGATAGAAGAAAACTTCCAAAATGATAGCCTGTCGGAACAGGCTTGTGAAGGACAGATGCATGGAAAGGAGGATATCTGGTCAGAAGAGGAGGACATAGAGGCTCCTTTGTGTACTCAAAAAACGGGAGGTCGTTCTCTCCGTACCCATGACCTGTTTTTTGCATCGGAGGATGAAGGGCGTGACTTTCAGTCCGTGCTGCAGGAGATACAGGCGTATCTTTCCAAAGAATACAGTAATCTGGTAACCGGAGATGGAAACGAAGAAATAAAAGCACAGATCCGCCGATTTGCCGGGAAGTATATTCAGGATAACCGTATACAAGTACCGGGAAAAACCACGGATGAGCTGATTGATGCGATTTATTCAGAAATGGCAGAGTTCGGTTTTCTCACAAAGTACATCTACGGGGAAGGAATCGAGGAGATCGATGTAAATGCCTGGGATGATGTGGAGGTCCAGTATTCTGGTGGAGTGACAGAAAAATTGAAAGAGCATTTTGAAAGCCCCGAACATGCCATCAATGTCATTCGGCGTATGTTGCATGTGTCTGGAATGGTGCTGGATGATGCGAGTCCAAGCGTTCTGGGACATTTAAGTAAAAATATCCGTATTGCTGTACTGAAGACACCTCTTGTTGATGAGGATGTCGGGGTGGCAGCCTCGATCCGAATTGTGAATCCCCAGAGCATGAAGAAACAGGACTTTATAAAGGGAGGAACGGCAACCAGTCAGATGCTGGATTTTTTATCGGAGTGCATCCGGTATGGAATCTCTGTGTGTGTGGCGGGAGCCACAAGCTCCGGAAAAACCACCCTGTTAGGCTGGCTTCTGACCACAATTCCGGACGGTAAGCGTATTTACAGTATTGAGAATGGTTCAAGGGAGCTGGCGCTGGTACGCAGAAAGGATGGGAGGGTAGTCAATTCCGTGATTCATACCTTGACCCGTGACAGCGAGAATGAGAGGCAGAGAGTAGATCAGATTGCACTCCTTGATATGGCGCTACGCTTTAATCCGGACATTATTGTGGTAGGAGAAATGCGTGGACCAGAAGCGAATGCGGCACAGGAGGCTGCCAGAACCGGTGTTGCGGTTGTGACAACCATCCACTCCATGAGTTGTGAGGCAACTTACCGCCGCATGGTTTCCCTGTGTAAACGTGCTGTGGATATGAGTGATGAGACTTTGATGGGATTTGTAACGGAAGCCTATCCGATCATCGCTTTCTGCAAACAGCTGGAAAACAAGGAACGCCGTTTAATGGAAATCATGGAGTGTGAGATTCTGGCAGATGGAACCAGACGATACCGTCCGCTGTTTCAATATCAGATTACGGAAAACAGGGTGGAGGATGGAAAGTTTGTAATTGTGGGGCACCATAGACAAATCAACCCAATCTCGGACAGTCTGGCAAGACGGCTGATGGAGAATGGAATGCCGCAGGAAACGCTGGCAGGACTTTTGAATGTAAAAAAGGATAGAGGGGAGGAGAATGAATGACGGCGATTCAGCTATTGGCGTGTGCGGGAATGATCGTGGGTGTATTTTTACTGCTGGGAATGAAGCCAGTGGAGTTTACGGACAGCCTGTTTGGATTTCTATTGAATCCAAAACGAAGTCTGCGGGAAGACATCAGGGAATCATCAGGAAGAAAAAAATCAGGGATTTTGCGCAGGGAACTGGAGGAAGCACAGAACATCCTTCAAATGACGGGCAGGGGGAACCGGTTTTCCATCATCTGCGCAGTTGCTCTGGCACTGTTTTGCGCTGGGGGATCCATTGCTATTTTGTTGGGAAATTTTTTCCTTGCTCCGGTGATGGCAGTGGGTTTTTTATTTCTACCATTCTGGTATGTGAAACTGACTGCCAATCATTATAAAAGGGATGTGTCTGCAGAACTGGAAACGGCGCTTTCGGTCATTACCACAGCATATCTGAGGACAGAAGATATTGTGACGGCGGTGGAGGAGAATATAGCATATTTAAATCCTCCAGTGTCCAGAGTATTTCAGGATTTTCTTATCCAGATTAAAATGGTAAATCCGGATGTTCAGGCCGCCCTTCGGATTTTGCGGGGAAGGATTGATAATGAGGTGTTTCGGGAGTGGTGCGATGCGGTCAGTGACTGCCAGCATGACCGGAGTTTAAAGACTACACTGCCGCCCATCGTATCAAAGCTGTCAGATATGCGGAATGTGAACGCAGAACTGGAATACATGATTGCAGAACCAAGAAAAGAGTTTATGATCATGGTTGTGTTTGTAGTAGGCAATATTCCTCTTATGTATCTGCTGAATCAGGACTGGTATGATGTACTGATGCATACGGTACTGGGACAGTGTATTCTGGCTGCCACTGCGGCGGCTATTTTTATATCCGCTGGCTTTGTAGTGAAACTGACCCGTCCCATTGAATACAGGAGGTAGCTATGGAAGGCTTGTTATTTTTATTCGGGCTGTTTTTAGCTCTGGGACTTTTCTTTTTAACTGCGTCTGTTCTAAAGTTACCTACCATGGGTGCGGCGAAGGCCATGCTGGGTACGGTAAAACAGGAGCGGAAAGCGGCAAAGACATTGGAAACTTATTTTATGATCCTAGCAGTGCGACTGTCTGGTTTCATCCGGATGGATGCATATAAGAGAAGCAGGATGCAGAATGTGTTAAAAGCCAGTGGAATGAATATGACCCCGGAAGTGTATCAGGCGTATGCTCTGGTAAAGTCAGGCGCAGTACTTTTGGGGGCGATTCCCTGCATGTTCCTTTTTCCGCTACTGGTTCCTGTCGTGGTTGTGCTGGCCTTACTTCTTTACTTTAAGGAAAATCAGAAAGCGGATGAAACCTTAAAGGCAAAGCGGGAAGAGATAGAGGGGGAGCTTCCGAGAATGGTGGCGACTATGGAACAGGAACTGAAAGCAAGCCGTAATGTGATCGGTATGTTGGAGCGATTCAAGGGGAATGCGGGACCAGCGCTGACTGGAGAGTTAGATATCCTTCTGGCGGATATGCGTTCCTCCAATTATGAAGCGGCGCTGACACGATTTGAGGCAAGACTGAACTCGCCCATGCTGTCCGATGTGGTACGTGGATTGATTGGTGTCCTTCGAGGGGATGACAGCACAGTGTATTTTCAGATGCTGGCTCATGATTTTAAGCAGATCGAACTGCAGAGATTAAAAGCACAGGCACAGAAAATCCCTCCTAAGATCCGTGTTTTTTCCTTTGTCATGCTGGTATGTTTTCTGCTGACTTATTTGGCGATTATCTGCTATGTGGCATTGGAGAGCCTTGGAGGAATGTTTTAGACAGGAAGGAGGAGAGGATGAGGAGTCATCGTTTATGGAGAGCGTTGTCAGAAAGACGGGGCGAAGGATATGTGGATGTGATCGTGCTGGTTTTGTGTGCGGTCATGGTGCTTGCCCTTGCCATGCGTGTGCTTCCGGTTTTTATTCAGAAACAGCAGCTGGATACCTTCGCTACAGAACTGGTGCGTGAAGCAGAGGTAAGCGGGCGCGTAGGTGCAGAGACAAGCCGCCGTGCCGCTGTGCTGTCGGAAAAAACAGGGCTTCATCCGGACATTTTATGGTCCAGTCATGGAAGAATCCAGTTAAATGAAGAGGTTACCGTTACCCTGACGATGGATACAAATATCGGTCTGTTTGGCGAGTTTGCTTCTTTTCCGGTTACGCTTCGCGCACAGGCAGCTGGAAAATCAGAAGTTTACTGGAAATGAGGTGGAGGGATTGCGGAAACGGATGAAAGAGATACTGAGAGACAGGCGAGCCTCCTCATTTCCCATGACCATCGGGATTGTTCTTTCGCTGATTATTCTGATGTGTGGGATTAGTGAGTATTTCCGGCTTCAAGTCATTGCGGCAGGTGTGCGGGAAGCCGTGGAGGATGCTGTCATTTCCACAGTCAATGATAATTATGCAGGTGTGTATCATGGAGTCAGGGAGGGATATTCTGGCAGCTATGTTCCCTTTGGAGAGGGAAGCTGGGAAGAAGATCTGAATGAAGGGGACATTTATGATTATCTGGATGAAACCATAGGGACCCAATTGTCTGGCGGCAGGCATGTAAAGTATGCGGATACTGGAACTGCAATGGAGTTTGCCATAGATAGCCTGCAAGTGACGCTTCGGAATGCACCTCTGGCTCCATCGGATCCAGCCCATGCGCAGCGGTTTGAGGCAGATGCCATTGTTAGACTGGAGGTTCCAGTTCGGTTTGGCGGTCGGATTCTTCCATCCATGTGGATCACATTGAAGGTACAGGCTGGATATACAGAGGTGTTCTAGGGAATGACCTGGACTTTGAGAGGATTGTATAGTATGTTGTGCATAACAAAACAGAAAACAGGATAAAGGAGGAGCAGAATCATGAAACTGACAGAGAAGATGAAAAAGAATCTGGCAATTTTGGGCGGCGTGCTCATAGGAATCGGCCTGATCGCTGCCATTGGAATGCAGTTTGGTCCGAAACCGTCCGGTGAAGATGTTCTGCCAGGAACAGGGGAGACGGAAACAGAATTGATTGTAGATCCTGGAGATTTTGAAAAGAAGGAAGAGGAAAGTAAAGTAGTATCCAGAGAAGAAGAGAGCCTTGTGATTCATCCAGGAATCGGAGAAAATCAGGAAACAGACACTCAGGCGGTGGACAGCCGGTCGCCACAGACTGATCAGACAACGCAGAGTATTCAACCAAAACCAACTAAACCAGAACCGCCAAGCAAGGAGATCCTGACAGATCCAACACAAAAACCAGATGGTACAAAGCAGGATACCCCTCCGGTTCCCGTGGATCATGAAGCGGTAGAAAAACCGTCCGAACCGGTAGCAGATCCGGAACAGCCGCAGGCAGGAGATACTTCCGGGAACCAGATCTATGTTCCAGGATTCGGCTGGGTAGAAAACCATGGAGGAGGAGGCTCTGGAACTGCAGCAGAAGATATGTATGAAAACGGGAATAAGATTGGCATTATGGATTAAGACAGAAAGAAGAAGCACCACATCAATGTGGTGTTTTTTCTTTTCCCAGATACCAGGGAAGGAAACAAGGCTTCCTGTGGTTGGAAAGGAGGATACTTGAAACAGAAGAAATGTGTGTTTTTCATAGTCTCAATCTTACTGTCTTTGATACTCTCCATCCAGGTTTATGCAGTAGGGGACGGAAATCTTGATGGGGGAGGCGGAAGTATGGGACAGGGGACCAGTCAGAATTCCTGGTCACCGGGAAATGAAGGGGTGCGGGTTACTGTCATTCGGGCAGAGAGCCATGATCCGGTAACAAGACCGATTGACTTAACAAACAAGCATCCGAATATTGCCTACTCCTTTGGGAAAGTCAGTAAAATGTCTTATACCAGAGGAAGTGCTTTGATGATTGATACCAATCCATATGAGTATGTAAATCCGGCACAGTCTCTACCCAGAATCATCAGCTCGAAAAGTCTGGGGCAGGCAAATATTGAGCAGATTAAAAGTTATTTTACAGATGAACAGGTGGTGCGCAGCATTGCAGGACTGACTGGAATGGATTTTGACACACTGGTGGGAGGGGAGTATAGGCTCTTATTGGAGCCGATCAGTTTTCTTAAATTTCAAGGAACCCTGATTGCAGTTACAGCAACAGAGGCAGCGCTCTATGATGAGATGTTAAGTGGTGGGCTTCGTGCTGTCCTTCCAACAGTGGCATTTCAGAATCTACCACTTTCTATGTTTTTGGAAACACCGGATCTGGGATATCCGGCTTGGGGAGGTCCTACATCGGGAATCCGTTCCAACAGTGAAATAAAAAGTTCCCTGGGACTTGGCATTGTACGGTTTCGGGATGTGCCACCAGAGGAACCGGAGATCACGACCTATGATTATGAGTATAGGACTAACACGGAAGTGATTACGGCAGTAGAGGTACGCGGAGGACAGAGTGATCCGGATCATCCGGTATCCGTAACATTTTCCGTAGGAGGAAGAAGCTACGAGGTGGGAGAGGTATATTATCCGTCCGGTGACAGTCAGCTGGCTTGGATCCGCTGGACAACACCGGAGCAGCCTCAGACTATGACGATGACCGTCCGTGTGCGGGGCGGAGGAGGAATAAGTAAAGGAACTCTTCACATCAAGGTTGTGGATCTGGATGAAAATCCACCGCCAGATCCCAATGCGGATGACCGGAATGACGGGTTTACAAGACCTTCGGTTCCTTCCAATGCAGAAGTAACCTTTGCATCCTGGGGTGTGTGGAGGCCATGGTGGAGGGAATACTGGGTATGGCACAGCGGGGATGAGGATGATGACGGGTACTGGTGTGACCATGGCTGGTGGGAGTTTGACCTGGACCGATACTCCGCAAGCCTGACTGCAGATATGAGAATTACAACCGATGAAAAGTCCCCTACCGCTACGGGAAGGACGATGAAATCCGGTTATGGATTCCAGGAAAAGGTAACAACTCATGTCAGCACCAATCAGAGTTCTGCAGTGACATCTGCGCAGAATGCGGTGACTTATTTTCCGGAATTTCAGTATGAGAGGTTTTGGAGGCTTTTGGAACGGATGAATGGCGGCTATGATATGACCCATGAGTTTAAGAAAAATGGTTACAGTACCTATGAGAGGAGAACGCATTTTACACCAATTTGGTATCCGGATGGAAGCTATACGCCGTATACATGGTTGTTGGATTGCTGGACACCGGCTGGGATGCTTTCCATGAATCTGACCGATTCCATTACCATTGACGGAAACCTATGGAGTGACTGGCACATCGCACCGCAGAACCCAGAGTAGGGGGAGTTTTTGCAGGAAATTACACAGGAATAGGAGGAACATTTTAATGAAAACAAAGAAAATCATAACATCTGTTTGTACAGCCGCAGTTTTCGCAAGCCTAATCTGTATGCCGGCATATGCGGCTTCCGGGGACGTGGCCGGGGCGATTGAGGGAACCTGGCAGACGGCATCCCAACAGATCAAAACAGTTGTCGATCATGTTGTATTTCCAGCCATAGATCTGATCCTTGCCGTGTTCTTTTTTGGAAAACTGGGAACGGCATACTTTGATTATCGGAAACATGGGCAGTTTGAATGGGCAGCACCGGCAATTCTGTTTGCCTGTCTGGTATTTACACTGACTGCACCGCTTTATATCTGGCAGATTCTTGGAATTTAGGAGGTATATCATGGGATGTTGGGGAATTACTGCGTTTGAGTCCGATGCTGGACTAGATGCCATCAGTCTCATACGGAAACATCTTCCGGAACAAGGGGATGTAGAACTCCGGCAGATGCTTGCCTGGCTGAAGGCAGATTCTTGGAATGCCCCTCCGGAAGTGTCAGAAGGGGTGTCTCATACAAGCCCAATGGCAGTGGCAGAACTAATTGTAAAATTCCAGGAGAAGGATTTTTCTGCACTGGATGGAATCAAGGGGGATAAGAAGTTTTCCTCCCTGTCTTCTTTTACAGCATCGAAAGAATCCCTTCAGTGGGTAAGGGAATATCTGTCGGAAACTCTTTTTTACAGCCGTAAATGTGCAAAAGAGCAGGAGAAGTCGGGAGTTTTGTGGGGCGGCTGGTTTCAGGAACGGGATTGGAAGCACTGGCAGGCGCATATGGAAAAACTGATTGGAAGGATGGATGAACTGCTTACAAGAGAGGGAGAAACAGTTGCATTATGGACAGGAAGCATTTGCCAGAAGGCGGAACCGGGAAAAATAGCAGGAAAGAAAGAAGGGGAAGAACGTGAGAACCCACATAGGTCGGAGGAGGAAAGCATGACATTTTTTGAAAGGGAACTAAAAAAAATGTTTGGAACGGGAGCGAGCTTTTCAGAACCAAGGTTTGTCGGGAATTGTTGTTATGGAAGGCTGACGGATCAGATCCGTGTCAAAATCAACTTTCAGACAGGCATGGTTGCGGATCATTATGACCGATTGAAAGTGACCCTTTTGAATCGGAATGAAGGAACGATCGACAGCATGGTTGTGAAATTTGGAGATGTGTGGGGTCTGAAAAAAACGACTAATCCCAACTTCCGCGACGGGGTAAATCCCCATATCTGGTCCTATGGAAAGGAGATCGGCTGGTATGTATATCAGCCCGGAAAAGAGGATTATAAAGTACTCAGTGAAGCGGTAAAGACCTATCTGCAAGTGTTTCAGGAACCGGAGGAAGCTATGCAAATGGGACAGAAGATGTGTTAAGGGGAGGTGGTTAAAACTTGTTTATCTGGGATTTTGTTGCAGACACGGTTCTGGGACAGATCATTGACTGGCTGTATGGTCAGATTGTTGGATTTCTGGGGGATTTTTTCATGCAGATGGGAAGCATGGGGGCTGAACTGTTCGAAATGAGCTGGGTACAGTCTGTTGTGCTTCTTTTTTATTATCTGGCATGGGCACTTTATGTGACGGGAATCGTAGTGGCAGCCTTTGAATGCGGAATTGAATATCAGAATGGCAGGGGAAGCATACGCGATACTGCCCTGAATGTAATCAAAGGATTCCTGGCAGCCAGCCTGTTTACGACTGTTCCAGTGGAACTTTATAAGCTCAGTATTTCACTTCAGGGGAGTTTTACAGCCGGTATTACAGGATTGGGAGAAGATATTGGGACAGTTGCGGCAGGGATTGTGCAGTCTCTTCAGGATGCAGCTACCTGGCAAGAAGCTGCCACATCTGGAGTTTTTGGTGGAATCGGAAGTATCAGCAGCCCGATTTTTATGATCTTTCTCTTGATCCTCATGGGTTATGCGGTAATCAAAGTGTTCTTTGCGAACTTAAAACGGGGTGGGATCCTGCTGATCCAGATTGCAGTAGGGAGCCTTTATTTATTCAGTGTGCCAAGGGGATATATTGATGGATTTGTTGGCTGGTGCAAGCAGGTAATCGGTCTGTGCCTGACCGCTTTTTTACAGGCGACGGTCCTGATCGCAGGTCTGATGGTCGTTAAGGATCAGGCACTGCTTGGTCTGGGACTTATGTTATCGGCAGGTGAGATTCCGCGGATTGCGGGGCAGTTTGGGTTGGAAACGGGAACCAAAGCAAATGTGATGGGAGCAGTCTATGCAGCGCAGGGAGCTATGAACCTAACAAGGACGGTTGTGCAAGTGGTTTCTAAGTAGAGAGGACGGTGAAGGATGGAACGCAACAAACTGGTGTATATTGCATCTCCGTATTCTGGAGATGTTGAGCGGAATGTAGCATTTGCAAAGGCAGCCTGTCGTTATGCCATGAACCAGGGGGTTACGCCAATTGCCTCCCATCTGCTATATCCGCAGATGCTGGATGATGGAGTCCCAGAAGAGAGGAAGCTGGGAACAGATATGGGGCTTCGGATTTTGAAGGTGTGTGAGGAAGTCTGGGTGTGTGGAAGTGAACTGTCTTCAGGAATGGAACAGGAAATCCGTACAGCAAGGCAGCTTCAGATTCCGCTTAGACGGGTCAGCGAACAGGAGATTGGATGGGAACTATGTGAAGCACCGATACAAAAGGGAATGGAGATGGGCGGATGATGACACTGGGGAGCCTGTTTGACGGGATTGGAGGATTCCCTTTGGCGGCAGTTCACTGTGGAGGTGTGCCGGTATGGGCCAGTGAGATAGAACCGTTTCCCATGAGGGTAACCAAACTCCGGTTTCCAGATATGCTCCATGTAGGGGACATTACAAAACTGGATGGAGCAAAATTGCCGCCTGTGGATGTAATCTGCGGAGGCAGCCCCTGTCAGGATTTGTCAGTAGCCGGATTACGGAAAGGATTGGCAGGGGAGCGCTCCGGTCTGTTTATGGACCAGGTACGCATAGTAAAGGAGATGAGAGCAGAGGATGAAAGACGAGGGGTATCAGATGACTTTATTCGACCTCGATACCTCGTTTGGGAAAATGTCCCTGGAGCATTCAGCTCCGCAAATGGAGAAGATTTCCGGGCGGTCATCGAGGAGATTGTCCATATCAAGGACAGTACCTGTCATGTGCCTCGACCTGACACCGGGCGCTGGGAATCTGCTGGGGCTGCCATTTTGGGAGATCAATTCAGCCTGGCTTGGAGAGTCTTGGATGCTCAATACTGGGGAGTCGCCCAGCGCCGCCGTAGAATCTTCCTTGTCGCAGATTTTGGAGGACTCACCGCACCAAAGATATTATTTGAGCAAGAACGCCTGCTTGGGGATCCTGCGGAGGGCCAAGGTCAGGGGAAAGGAGTTACCACCACAGCTGGAAATAGCTCTGCGGATTCAGGCGGGAGTAGAGTAGCAGAGGAAAAAGAGGTGGATATTTTTGCGTTTCATATTAATCAGAGGGAAGAAACGATCAACCTCAACGGAATATCCGGAGCTTTGATGGCAACGACCAATATGCAGATGCAGACCTTTGTGGCAGAGGGGATGAGGAAGTTTGAAAGTGCAGAAAAAGAAGAAGAGTGTCTGAGCCTCAATGACCAAGGAGGAGAGCGTATGGATGTTTCGGTCGATGTAACAGCAACCCTGCGGGCAGGGATGAGTGGTCATCCGCCTCTGGTGATGGGCATCCAGCAGGGGGGTGCTGGGACAGAGAAAACTCCGGATCCAGCTCTTACAGAGGAGGCAGAAACCGGCGGGAACAATCAGCAGATTCTGTTTGAGAATCACGGGATTGATGCCAGATATACAGGTCCGCATGAGGTGGCCCCTACCATGTCAGACCGGTATGGAACAGGAGGAAACAATGTCCCACTGGTCTCAGATATGCCGGAGAGTTATTGTATTGCCGGAAATATCATTGATCGAGAAGTACAAAATGGAGGAAATGGTCTGGGATGCCAGCCGGATATATCCTATACTCTTACGAGTGCAGACCGTCATGCAGTGTTCAGCCGCCAGAGAAGTGATGAATTTCTGCAAAATCGGGTAACAGCGACTCAGAGCGCCAGACAGCATAAGGATGCTACGGATCTGGTGTGTGAGCCGTATCAGAATACGGTAGGAACCATTGGATATACAGATCATAAGGGGATTAATAATCAATATGTCAGCGAAGATAAATGTATTGTTGAGAACCGGAGACTGATCCGGAGGCTGACGCCTTTGGAGTGTGAACGGTTACAGGGTTTTCCGGATCACTGGACAGATATCCCTGGTGCCTCGGATAGTGCCCGTTACAAAGCTCTTGGGAATAGCGTAGCGATACCGTGTGTGGATTTTGTTCTCCGTGGTATCGCTTATTTTTTGCGGAAGATGAAGGAGGAGAAAGAACCATAAGATTGGTAGTTCTGCTTCCGTTTTCAGGTAATCTTTGTTGGGTATCGTCATAGCTATCTCATCTCTTTATGGATATACTTGGCTTGTAAAAACGAGGAAAGGAGAGTCAAATGGAAGAGCGTAAGAAAAATTTATGCGCCATGATTCCAGAATCCCTGCATAAGAAAGTGCGGGAAGAACAGGAAGAATGGGGAATCAAGCTGAACGAGTATATGGAACGGATTCTAAAAGACCACTTTGAGAAGGGAGAAAGAGAGATGGCAAACGGAACCAGGACATTGGCATTTCAGGTATCAGAGGAGTTTTTTCAGAGGTTAAAAAAATACCTCAAAAAGACAGGACAGAGCCAGAAAGAATTTGTGATCGGACTGATTGAAGATGTACTTTCGCAGGAAGAACATTTAGTATCTGGAGAGATGCAGGAGACAGAGGGAAAGGCAGAACTTGAGGAAACTGAATAAGAGGAAGGATCGAACATACCGCCGGCAGAGCTTCATCATGCCGGCGGTTATTATTTGGAGGTGATCGGTTGTATATTTATCCGGACCATTTGAAATCAAAAGCAACACTTTGGTTATGGCAGCTTCGGGACATTGGGATTCTTGGTATTTGCGGATTGGTCTCCATTTTAGCAGCTACGCAGGCGGGATTTATGTTCCCTTGTGTTCTGACAGGGGTATATGGATTTCTGACGATCCGCTCCCACGATACCAGCATTCTGGATTTTATCCGGTATGCCTGTGCGTATTTTTTTATGCGTCAGCAATTTTTTGAGTGGAGGTATGAATGAGCAGGGAGAAAAGAAAAGCGAAAAAAGAGGCAGAGAAGCGCCTCTCCACACGGCAGTTCATTGGTGCAAAGGAGATTACAGACTACAGTCTGGTGACCTACGGACAGGGGGAGCTGGTGTATTTTATTGTAAAACCAACGAATATTTCTGTTTTGTCCGAATCTAGTGTCGGGGCAAGAATCTATGCTCTTATGACTGTACTAAAAGGAGTGGCAGAGATTGAGATGCTGTGTCTAAACAGCAGGGAAAGCTTTGAAGACAACAAGCGGTTTCTGAAAAGTCAGATGGAACAGGAAGAGAATCCAGTCATACGCCATCTTTTGGAACAGGATCAGACCCATCTGGACCGGATTCAGGTGCAGATGGCGACAGCCCGTGAATTTCTGATTATGCTGCGGTTAAAAGATGAAAAGGAATCGGATATTTTTCCGTACCTTTCCAGGATTGAAAAATCCCTGAAGGAACAGAGTTTTTCTGTTAAACGGGCAGATAAAGAGGATATCAAACGTATCCTGGCTGTTTACTATGAGCAGAACGTGACCACAGAGAAGTTTGAAGACTTTGACGGGGAGCGGTGGATCATACCAGAGATTTAGAGTGAGGAGGAGATGACTTGAAAAAAGGAAGAACAGCAGTTGATGACAGGGAAGATAATGTGCGTATCCAGGAATTTCTGGATATGATTGCCCCGTCTGTCATTAAATTTGAAACAGATCATTTTATTTGTGGTAACACCTATCGTTGTGTCTGGGCACTGCGGGAGTACCCGACTGCTACGGAAGAGCAGGCAATTCTCTCACATTTAGGGGAGAAAGATGGTGTAACCTTGCGGATCTATACCCGTCATGTGACACCCGTTGAGGAGCGGAAGATCATCAGTAATGCAGCCAACAAAAACCGGATGGATCGGAGCAATACCAGTGATTTACAGCAGACTGTTTTGGCTGAAAGTAATTTACAGGATGTAACTACCATCGTAGCCCAGATGCACCGCAACCGAGAACCCCTCCTCCATACGGCAGTATATCTGGAGTTGTGTGCCCATGATCTGGAGCATTTGAAGCTTCTTCAAACAGAAGTACTAACGGAACTGATCCGGTCAAAATTGAATGTAGACCGACTGATCCTCCGTCAACAACAGGGGTTCCGGTGTGTAATGCCAAGCGGTTATAACCTGTTTAAGGATCAGTTTGAGAGAGTGCTTCCGGCCAGCAGTGTGGCGAATCTGTATCCCTTTAACTATTCAGGAAAGACGGATCCTCATGGGTTCTATATTGGGAGAGATAAATTTGGAAGTAATGTACTGGTGGATTTTAACCGGAGAGCAGATGATAAGACGAATGCCAATATCCTGATTCTGGGAAACAGTGGACAGGGAAAAAGCTATCTGCTTAAATTGCTGCTGACAAATTTAAGAGAGTCCGGAATGCATATCTGCGCTCTGGATCCGGAAATGGAGTATGAAGATCTGACCAATAATCTGGGAGGGTGTTTTATCGACTTAATGGGCGGGGAGTTTATTATCAACCCTCTGGAACCGAAAACCTGGGACGAAGCAGGAAGCCCGGAGGATCTGGATGCACCTCAGACCTTTCGCATCCGGTCCAGATTATCCCAGCATATCAGTTTCTTAAAGGACTTTTTCCGAAGCTACAAGGATTTTTCCGACAGGGAAATCGATGTGATTGAGATCATGCTACAGAAGTTATATACCAGATGGGGGATTACAGACGAAAGTGATTTTGAATGCCTAGCTGCGGAGGATTACCCAGTTCTCTCCGATCTTTATGCGTTCATTGAGGAAGAATATCAGGGATTTGACGAAAACAGAAGACAGCTTTATACAGCAGAAATGCTTCAGAGTATTCTTCTTGGGCTGAATTCTATGTGTGTGGGAGCTGAGAGCAAGTTCTTTAACGGACATACCAATATTACCGATGACAGCTTTATTACTTTTGGGGTAAAAGGGCTTTTGCAGGCCAGCAGGAATTTAAAAGATGCTCTGCTCTTTAATGTGCTTTCCTTTATGAGCGATGAGCTGTTGACGCAGGGCAATACGGCAGCAAGTCTGGATGAGTTCTATCTGTTCCTCTCCAACTTAACTGCTGTGGAGTATGTCCGGAACTTTATGAAGCGTGTGCGAAAGAAAGATTCGGCAGTTATCATAGCCAGCCAGAACCTGGAAGATTTTAATCTGGATGGAGTGAAAGAATATACAAAGCCACTGTTTTCCATTCCGACCCATCAGTTCCTGTTCAATGCTGGAAGCATTGATGCCAAATTTTATACGGATACCCTGCAGCTGGAGGATAGTGAGTATAACCTGATCCGCTATCCGCAGCGGGGAGTATGCCTGTATAAATGTGGAAATGAGCGGTACAACCTGATGGTCCATGCACCGGAGCATAAGGCGAAGCTATTCGGAAAGGCGGGAGGACGCTAAAAGGAGAGGCTGTGAATGGAGTTAAAGGAGCAGAAATTCGGCATTGAGATTGAGATGACCGGCATCACCCGTGCGAAAGCGGCAGAAGTAACAGCAGGGTATTTTGGGACCAGAGTGAAATATCTGGGAACCTATTATGACACTTATGCAGCCATTGACACAGAAGGGCGTCAATGGAAGTTTATGAGTGACAGCAGCATAACTGCACAGCAGAAATTGAATGGAAGAAAGATAAGTGCGGGAAGAGAATACCAGACGGAGATGGTAAGTCCCATCTGTCGTTATGAGGATATTGTGACGATTCAGGAAATCATCCGAAAGCTGAAAGAATACGGTGCCCTGACGAACGGAAGCTGCGGGATCCATGTGCATATCAATGCGGAACCGTTTGATGCCAGAACCCTCCGAAATATTACCAATATCATGGCATCCAAGGAAGATCTGATTTATAAAGCCCTGGGAGTGTCTGTGGAGCGGCAGCACCAATGGTGCCAGCCAGTGGAACAGAGGTTTTTGGAGGAGTTAAATCGGAGAAAGCCAAGAAGCATGGAAGCTGTAGAGCGAATCTGGTACAACGGAGAGAGCCGGAGGAATGCACATTATGATGATAGCCGCTATCATTGTCTGAACCTTCATTCTGTTTTTCAGAAAGGAACTGTGGAATTTCGTCTGTTCAATGGGACGCTTCATGCAGGCAAGATTAAGGCCTATATCCAGTTTTGTCTGGCGATTGGCGCCCAAGCGCTGAATCAGTCCTGCGCTAGCAGAAGAAAAACTCAGACCAGCAATGAGAAGTATACATTCCGCACCTGGCTTTTACGGCTGGGATTAAATGGAGAGGAATTCGCCACAGCTCGTCAGCATCTGCTGGCAAATCTGCCGGGCTGTATTGCCTGGAAGGATCCGGCTCAGGCGGAAGCACAAAAGGAAAGAATGCGACAGAAGCGGGAGAAGGAATTGGCAGAACGGATCCAGAGACAGGAAACCATTCATCCAATTGAGGAATTAGAATCAGCTGGGGAAGCACAGGAATCCCCGGCTTTTTGTATGCGAATGTGACAGGAGGAAGCAAATTGAAAGGAAAACAAAGACTTTATATTGCCTATGGGAGCAATCTGAATCTGGAGCAGATGGCATTTCGTTGTCCGACTGCGAAGGTAGTAGGAAAGAGTGAGTTAAAAGATTATGAACTGTTATTTCGGGGAGGTCGCAGGGGAGCTGTGGCAACCGTAGAACCTAAAGAAGGGAGTACTGTGCCGGTGCTGATCTGGGAGATCCAAAACAGAGATGAGGTATCGCTGGATCTTTATGAAGGGTATCCCAATTTGTACGGGAAGCAGATGCTGGAGGTTGAGCTGGATGGAAAAACTGTTCCGGCCATGGTTTATGTGATGACACCAGGGCATTCATTTGGAATTCCCTCTGACCATTATGCCAATGTAATCTGGCAAGGGTACGAAACGGCAGGGTTTGAAACCCAGTTTCTGGAGGACGCAATCGAACATGCTTATCAGCTTGTACAGAAACAGGAAAGAGAGGGAGACTTCTATCAGCAGAGCCTGTTTCATATGGGGGGGGGGGGCTATGATGGAATGAAATAAATCCTGATGCGTCAGATGAATATCTCGATAAAAAGTGTGGAAGGAGTGATTTTATGGCCGTCTCAGCTGCCGCTGTGACAGCAAAACTGGTAGCGCTTACCCTATCTGACTGGAATGGGCGGACTGTGGTTTTTTCTGTTATTGCAGCATTAGTGACCCCTGTTATTTTAATTGTCACCATGATTATGTGCACGCTTTCTGGGACTGTAGACCATAACATTTCTGCTGTCCAGCTGTCCTTTCATGGAGGGTATTTGTCCTCAAAGGTGCCTGCAGAGTATCGGATGTACATCGAAAATATGCAGGACAGTTTTGAAAAACTGGATGGGGTGTTAAATGAAATCAATGGTATGGCAGAAGCCGAAGAAGTAGATCCCTACCAGGTAAAAGCGATTTTTTATGCCCTGTTTTTTGGTAAGGAGCACCCTCGGATGGATGAGGGGGACTATCGGGCATTCGCAGATTGTTTTGCAGAGTATGAGGAGAGGGAGGGTGAAGAGGGAGAAACCTATACAGTTGCAATTCCAATCCAAAGCCTGAATCTGGTCTACGGAAATCTTGCTGCAGAATTAAACCAGGAGGTTTCTCTGGAAGATAAAACGAATGTACAGCGCATCTATATGCTGGCAAAATACGGTGTGAGTGTACCAGGTGGAAATGGTCTTCCTCCAGGACAGGCTATGGGAGATGGGAGTTTTTCCGCGCTGATGGCAGAGGCAACCCGTTATATTGGTTATCCCTATGTATGGGGCGGTAGTTCTCCAGATACCAGTTTCGACTGCAGTGGATATATCTGTTGGGTCTACACGAGATCCGGGGTGTATCACCTTTCCCGAACAACAGCTCAGGGGATTTATGACCAGTGTGCGATTGTGTCAAGAGAGGAAGCTAGACCCGGAGATTTGGTGTTTTTTACGGGAACTTATGCATCTGCAGGGGCGGTCAGCCATGTGGGGATTTATGTTGGAGGCTCTAGGATGTTGCATTGTGGTTCGCCTATTGGCTATGCGGACCTTACTTCTCCTTACTGGAACAGCCATCTGTATGCTTTTGGAAGGCTGGCAACTATTCCGGAATGAGGCAGCTAAAAATGAAATTTGTGCAGATTTGCCTGGACAGTTTATGGATATGTGATATCGACTTTTAGAAAAAAGTTCGGTATTGTGTGTGGCTGAAAGGAGGGAAGTAACCGATGGATGAGATTATGGATCAGTTAAATCAGGTAATCGAAGAACGAGTTCTGGAGCTGAAGAGAAAAAGTGAAGAGGACAAGGTTCCCGCTTATTGCACAGAGACCAAGGAACATGTCCTCCGCACGGATCGAATTCTCAATAGCCTTTCAGAGGATGACCGGCAATGGTTGGATGACCAGCTTATGGCTAAAATGGATATACCGGAACAGGAGCGTCTGAGGTATTATAAGGCAGGTCTTGCAGATGCCATTGAACTAATCCACTATTTAAGAACCTGATGAAACGAGATCGGGCGGCTGTGTGAGCAGCCGCCTGATTTGCTTTCTGAAAGAAAAGGAGATTTGAAATGAGAAATACTACGATCAATGTCAGTTTTAACACAGAAAAATTGGATGCGTTAAAGTTCCACATGGAAAAAAGGGACACCGATCTTCAGGGGGAATTAAATGATACAGTACAGAAACTGTATGAAAAATATGTCCCGCAGGCAACCCGTGAATATATTGATGACAAGGTGGCAAGAGAAATATCCGCCAGAGAACGTACCCGTAGAGCTGATCGGACTGCGAGACGGGAGGAGTCCCAGCTGGAAGAATCAGAAATCGTATGATAACCAGAAACAAGAAAATAGAATCCCCAGTCATCCATGACATCCCCGTGTAGCCCCCTGTGTGCCCCTGTGTCGGGCTTTGGACAGCTAGGTGGCATCGTGGTACCCATACGAGGATTTTAAGCAGTGTTGGGCAAATGTGAGAGAAGGTTATGGAAACAGCAAGAACACGTGGGGATACGGGATTCTTGAGTGGTTGGCAGGGTCGAAACGTGTGCAGGTTAAAGGGGGTATGCTGCTTTTGGCAGCCCACCCCTGGAAAACACCGACCGGCAAAGCCGTTCGGGAAATCTGGTTTGAATACTTTTGGAAAAGGCGGTCGAAAGAATGGTGCTGGATTTTTGAAAGTGGCAGGATTTTGGAGGAAATGAGAGAGATTTTGTGAATACCTGGTAAGGAGGGAATGATGGGGAGCGAAAATGCGAAAGTCCGTGTTGGGATTTATATTGAAAAAGCTATATTAGAACAGGTAGACGGGTTGTTGGAGACTGCCAATGTGCGTTCCAGAAACGAATTTGTAGCAGAAGCACTTAAATTCTATATGGGGTATCTTCTTGCAGGAAAAGCAGAAAATTATTTTTTGCAGTCACTGACTTCTGTGCTTACGGGAACCGTTCAGGATAGTGAGAACCGTCTGGCCAGGATGGACTTTAAGATAGCAGTGGAATTGTCCAAGCTCTCACAGGTAATTGCCTACACCCATGATGTGGATGAAGAATCTTTAAACAGGCTGCACGTAAAATGTGTTGATGAAGTGAGACGGATCAATGGAACTGTGAAGTTTGAAGATGCGTATCATTATCAAAAGCGGGATGTGTAGATATTGTTGGAAAGGAAACGATGGAAAGAGAATTTATTTGTACTTCCCTCTAGTTGTGTGATGAATTTTCAGAAGAGATAAAAAATAGTAAATTTTCGTGTCATTCTCAACGTGTTTTATGTGAACGCTAAATGGCCGCAAAGCCGCATGGTTACTGGGTTTTGCGGCCTTTTCCATGTCCTGATGAAAAGCGTTATTTTCGGTGAAATGGTGCCCAAATGGTGCCCACATTCCCTGACACCTTATGAGAAGCAACGGAACGCGCTGCCGGGATATGCCGTTACAGCGTCATTTCCGGGGCTTTTCTCTTGGGCGTCTGCTTCTCCTGTTTCGGGGTGGTTTGCCGCGCTTGTTTCGGCTTGGGGTGGACGGCGGCGTGGTAGGCGTCCAGCACTTCCTGTTTGCGTTCCAGCCGCACGTCAACATACCGGGCCGTGACCGCCTCAAAGTTCATGGAAAGGCCCAGCGACGCGCCGATACCGGCGAGGGTATGGCCCAGCACTTCGCCCACGGTGTAAAAGTCGCCGGTGAGCTGGTGCATGTTGGTGGCCGCCGTGTGCCGCAGGTCATGGTATCGGATATGCGGCATATCGAGGCCCGCCAGTAGTTTCCCAAAGCCGCTTGAAATCCAGTTTGCAGCTTGGGGCGCTCCGTTGGCCTTGCAGATTACAAGGTCGTTGTCATAGTAGGGCGTCCCCGCCTTTTCAGCGTCCCGTCGCTGGGTGTCCAGCCGTGCAAGCTGCCGTTCAAAGAAGGGCCGCGCAACGTCGGTGATAGGCAGCCGCCGCCCGTTCGACTTGGGCGGGGCCATTTCCTCAATGACCGTCGTTTTCGGCGGCACATGGAAAGGCAGCTGTTCCACCACGTCAAAGGTTCCCTTTTCCAGATCGACGTTACGCCAGCGCAGCCCCAAAACCTCGGAACGGCGCATACCGTACAGGCCGCCCAACACAACAGGCATTTCCCATTCCGTCCCGGCCACGCGCTCCAAAAGGGCGCGTACCTGTTCGGGCGTGTAGGGGTCGGGGGTCTTGTCGCCCTTGCCAAACTTGGTTAAGGTGTCGCGGGCGGCGTTGGTTTCGATAAAGTGGTACTTGCGGGCGTGGTTAAGCGCCACGCTCAATACGCGCTTGGCCCCCGCCGCCGTGCTGGGTTTCAGCCCCTTGTCGATAATGTCCTGAAACATCTTGTCAACGGTCTGCCCGGACAGCTGGTTTAAGGGTACGTTGCCGATGTACGGCACGATGTAGTTTGCAATCGTGCGCTTGTAGCCGTCGTAGGTGCTGGGCCGCAAGTTCACGCGGGCGTAGCTTTCTACCCACTCTTGAAGGTAGTCCTTGACGGTCTGCCGCCGCTGCTCCTTGACGGTTGCGGCGAAGGTGGGGGCTTGCAGCTTGGCCTTGATCTCCGCTTCATGCCCTTCTGCCTCCTTGCGGGTTAAAAAGCCCTTCTTGGAGTAGGTGGATTTTTTGCCGTCCGGCGACGTGTACTTGATATTCACATCATACACGGTGCCAGCCCTGCCGGTCAAGCTCCCGTTGGCGTCGCGCTTGTTCTTTACTTTACGGGGTGATACGGCCATAGGCTACGCCTCCCTTGCAACGCGGACGGGAACCTTGTTCCGGTTATACCAGTCCCAGATTGCATTTTCACAAAGCAGGCGGCGGTTGCCATTCTGGACAAACTCAATTTCTCCGGTGTCCATAAGCTCCCGCAATTTGTGTTCCCCAATACCGCTAATCTTGCTCATTTGCTCCACGGTTTTCAACAGTGGGAAGATTTCAACGGGCGGTGTGGTTTGTTTTTTTGCAGCCATAGCGCCGCGCCTCCTTCCATTAAGATTAAAAACGGAAAAAGCCGCGCCTGTATGGACGTGTCCGCATAGCCTGAAAAGGCGGCGGCGTCTGATAGGCGCGGCTATCCGCATAGCTTGTTTCAATTGTGCATAAGTATCTTAATGGATTGCCCGGACGGGCAAGCGGCCCGCTTGCCCTCATTGGAGTTTCACCACGTCCCATGCTGATGGGTGCGCCGTCCCTTGACTTGACGTTAGCCAGACGGAAGTTTCATTATTACAGATCGTTGCCACGGGGCGGCCCCGCCCCGCTTGCGGCGCTGGTAGTGTTCGCTCCCTCTTTCACAGCCTCTAATAAATCGCCTCCTAACCGGCTAGAAAAAAGATCGTGGCGTACCCGCCGCCCGGCTCCCTGTACCCTGCCCGCGCAGGTGTGTTAATCCGGGTTATCCTATTCAGTTTTCAAGGTTCATGCGAGGGGCGGGGGAATGATTGCCCCTCTCATATACCACCGGAAAAATCCGGCTTTTTTGAGGGCTGGAATGGAAACTTTTTCAAATATTTTTTCGCAGCGTTTCCAGCGCCCGGACAATGCTTTCACACACAGACTTAACGGCCACGCCCTCGGCCTTGGCAATCTCGGTTCTACTCATGCCCATAAAGAAAAGGGCATAGAGGCGCTTGGCCTGCTTGTCCGGCAGGGAGGCAAAGGCGGCGTACAGCTCGGCCATGACCGCCTTATGTATATAGGCGTCCTCCGGGGTCATGGGCTTGTCCACGGCGTCGTTTTCTATGCCGTCGCCACGGTCAAGGGAATAATACGCCTTGTGGTAGCCCAGCCGGTCAATATAGTTCTTTTCCTCCCGCTTGCTTTCCAGCAGCACAGCGCCGATCTCGTCCGACACTTCCACAAAGGCGTCACAGGTATAGTAAGGGTAAAAATCCCGTAGGTTGATAAACATGGTTCGTTCCTCCGTTTCGATTTTTGGGGTCTGGTTCGCGCAATCGAAACGAAGGGGCGGGGAGCGGCACCGGCAGGGGCCGACAGCACCCGGCAGGAAATGACAATGAAAAAGGCGCGGCTGCCTGTCAGCAGTCGCGCCCCGTTCGGTTCTTGATGGATTGGGAGGTTTTGGAAAGTAATTTGTCGATGAAAAAAGCGCCGTAGCTCTACGGTTAAGAGCTACGGCGCTTTCGCTATTTTGTTGTCCTCGGTATAGCCTGTCCCTGTCCATTCCCCTGTCCCCATCTTATCCGGGGAAATGGTTAAATGGCCTAAATTGGCACTTTTCCCCTTTTCAATTCATAGGGACAAGTATACTGGGGAAAAAGGTCAATTCGCGGTCAGGTCAGGGTCAGAACGTGGTTTGTTTCCGACGAAAGGTTACAGGTTTTTCATTCTTTCTTAAAGCGATAGCCCACCTCCCGCACGGCCTCTATGGGGTCAGTGTCGCCCAGCTTTTTCCGAAGGCGTTTCATTTCACAAACAACGCTGTTTTTGTTGCCCATGTACGGCTCGGCCCATACTTGCTCGTAGAGCTGTTCAAAGGTAAAAACGCGCTCTGGGTGGCTCATAAACAGGTTGAGCAATTCATATTCCCGGTAGGTCAGTTCCAGAGGACGCCCGCTTATCAGGGCTTGCCGGGTGTCCCGCTTCATCATAAGGTCGCCGTGGGCCACGATAGAATAGGCCCGCGTTTTCAGGGGGTTCAGCTCGTGAAAACGGCGCAGGAGGGCATAAACGCGGGCAAGGCATTCCTCGGTTTCAAAGGGCTTTGTCAGGTAGTCGTCGGCCCCTGTCTTGAACGCCTGCAATTTATCGGCCAGCGCCGACGACGTGGACAAGATCAGGATAGGCATGGGTTTCAGCCCACGTAGCGTCTTTAATACCTCCATGTCGTCCATTTCGGGGAAACACACATTGAGGATAACCAGATCGTATTCCTTGCTTGCCAGCTCCGCAAGCCCTTCCCGGACGGTCAGGGTATAGTATGCCTCCGTTGTTGCGCTGTCCACATTGTACTTGATGTCCTTGCAGGTCTGCAAATCACGGTCGATAATCAGCACTCGGTTTTTTCGCACACTGGTTTCCTCCTTCCCTAAAATGGACGCGGCGAGTATATGACCTGAAAGGTCTTACCCCGCCGCAGCATATCGCAGTTTATAAATTAACCTTTTCGACAAGACTGTCTTATACCAATAAGGCGCACCCAGCAAAATATTTATAGTTGCCACCATATTGTTTCTTCCCGTCTTTTCTCAACGAAACCACAGCGTTGCAAAATGCGTTGTGAGGCAAAACCGTCAATGTCCGTTTCCGCGATAATATGGGACACGTTTTCTTGTTTCAAAGCCCACTTGCACATGGCCTGCACTGCTTCTGTCATGTATCCGTTGTGCTCAAACTCTTTTCCCAACCCATAGCCAATTTCGACCTCTTTATCCGTATTCGGAATATCCTTGAAATCAGCGGAACCAACTACAACCCGGTCACTTTTGCGAACCAGAAACCAGAAGCTATGCCATAAGTAATCGCTAGAATACTTTTCTGTTTTTTCTAATTGCCCTTTAACAATTTCGAGAAAAAGTCCCTCCATAGGCTCTGCTTGATAAGAACAATTTAAGTCTTTCTCCAGCTTTGGTATGTTCTCTACCCACAATTTTAATTGATAGGGAAGTAATGGCACTAATTCAAGACGCTCCGTTTTCAATATCATTTTGCTACCTCGTTAGTTTTATCTTTGTTCGCCTTATCCGCCTAATGCGTACTTTACCAATATGGCGCACCTATCACTTTTTCCTCTTTTCAGGATAAAAGGCGAGAAACAGCTTGATATATTCTGGTATTCTTGCAAGGTCGGGAGAAAAAAACCAAAAAGCAAAACCGTCACAGAATTCATATTGTTTCCCATGAATGGTATAACTTTTCCTGTGGCTGCATGAACTGTCCTCTTTCATATTATGGCAATGCTTACAGGCCCCGTAATCGCCTGTAAAGGCTTGCTGAATATAGTCCGGGGCCTGTTCAATGGCCTGTCGCTGCTTGTCCACACTGCTAAAGTACATGCGAAGAATAAGGTCATTCTCCCGTAGATAAATCCGGGCGTATGATTTTTTGCTTTTCACACCTGCCTTTGTGTAGATTATCATTTTCCGCCCCCAACAATATCCGTCCCCAATTGTCTGGTTGCTGGTATATCCCAGCCTATCCATTTCAGCGTCAAAGGCTATTATAAATTTCTTGTCCCTAGGACTGACAAAACTATAGGTTTCCTCTTTTAATAAATCTTCCATCGTTCTCTCCTTTAAGCTGTACGCCTTATCCGCCAAAGACGTACTTGATTGCTTAACCTTAGTGTGGTTTTTCCGTATCAACATACAGTTGTCCACAGGCTGCATTTACCCTTGAGCCAAATTGCGCCCGAACAGTCACTTCGATTCCATTATCGCGCAATTTTTTTTGGAAACGCTGGACTTGATGATAACTTGATGGCGTAAAATGTTGCTCTGTTTTATCCGTATAATTATAGGGAATCAAATCCACATGGTACAAATGCGAACAAGTGTCCCGACCTTGTAATAGATTGGCAAGAGCTTCAGCGTGTTTCATGGAATCATTGATTTGATTTAAGAGGATATATGCTATAAATACTTTTCTTCCGGTATGTTGAATATGAGAATCCAATACTTTTATGACATCGTGCAACGGATATTTTTTGTTTATTGGCATTAGTTCATTTCTCTGATCTTCAAACGGCGAATGTAAAGAATACGCTAAATTGACCTGCGGATAATCTTTTGTCATTCTGCGAATCCCCGGTATCATTCCGATTGTAGATAAAGTAATGCGCCTTTGGCTTAGGCCAAATAAATCTGGGTTTGTTAATATCGACAAGGCTTCAAATACATTAGGGTTTGCAAGCGGTTCCCCCATTCCCATAAAAGAAATGCTGTCTAAATTGTGGCCGGAAAGGAAGAAATACAAAAGTTGGTCGGTTATTTCTTCTGCGGTCATATTTCGCTTTAGGCCGAGCGTTCCAGTGGCGCAAAACTTGCAGCCAAAACAGCAGCCACATTGAGAGGATATGCAAAAAGATTCCCAGCCGCGTTGATAACGCAAGCAGACGGCTTCTACCTTGTTCCCATCGCATAATTCAAAGAGCATTTTTCCGACTTGACCCAAATCATTTTCAAGTGTTGGCCGGACACCGTAAACTGTACTCCCAAATTCGCTTATCAACATCTCCCGTATACTTTGTGGTAGTGTTTTCATATCCTCATATTTTCCAATTCGTTGTTTGAAAATTGAATGAAGAATCTGATTAAATCGGTATTCCGGGACGTTTTTCTCATTCAAGAGATCATGTATTTTTTCATATATCGTATTCATGACGAGCCCTCCGTAAATTATTGTAAAGCTAATCTTATTGTATGTGACAACAAGATTGCCTTCAATATACAGAATGGTTCGGTAGTGTTTTGTATAAAACAGGGGGGCGCATTTCTGCGCCCCCCTCTATGCTACTGATAAATAATCTTACGAATTGCGTAGACAGACAAATAATACTTTTCAGCAAGGTATTCCATAGAATCCCCTGCCTTAAAGGAGCGTATAATTTCCCTGTTTCGTTTTTCTAGTTCTTCCCGATAGCCGGACAATTCTCCCCAATGTTTTGGTTGGTCTTGGCGCACAGGCACATAAATATAACCTCCTTGAATGTAGCCTTGCAGCTCCTCGACTAATACAGCGGGAAGAAGCGTATTTGCATTTACATATTTCATGCGGGCTTTCTCCTTGATTGTAGTAGTCAAGCAGCAAAGCCAATACATATTGTAGCGACGATCAAATCTTCGGTAACATCACTCCATGCAACTGTCGCTATTTACTGGCTTTGCATGGAGCTAAAGATTCATTTCTATGTCTCAACATCTTTTTCACCTCTTTCACCGCGAATACCCAACGGATAAAGATAGTATACCATTTTCAGAATGTAATTTCAAGAATAGGATAGACTTCACTGTTAGGCGTTTTCCGCTAAAACAATAGCGGCAAGCAGGGCAAGTGCATATGCACTTGCGATTTTCTCCGAAAATCCGCTTGTTGGGGGCCGCCCCCAATCCCCCGGCAAGGGCCGCTACGCTGCCTTGCCAAACGCTCCACATGTGGAGCGGCTACGCGCCCTTGCGGGCGCTGAATACGGAACAGGCCCGGCGCTATCGCTGGGCCTGTTCTTTCTCCTGTTCCGGCCTCTCCGGGGGAGCGCCCAGCAGCCGGTCAACGTTGGCCTTGGCGGTCAAAACCGCCTGCATTTCCTTCTTGGCGGCGGCGTACTCGGCATAGGCTTTTTTCTTCTCGGCCAGCAGCCCGGCATACTCGGCTTGCAGCGTCTTGTAGGTGGGGAGTTTTTGCAGACACAGCTTGTCAAACGCGGCCTTAGCCGCCTTGTGCAGCAGGATTTCCGTTTCATGGGCGGCCAGAAACTTCTTGCTATACCCGGCCTTGCGGTAGGCCGCGTACACGTCGCGGGTCTTGGAGTAATTCACAATCTGCTTTTGCAGCGCGGCGATCTCGGCCATACGCCCCTCTGTCCGCTTGATGGTGCCGGACAGCTCGTTAAACCGGGCCGTCCCCTCCGCCGCTCTTGCGGCCAGCGCGTCGTATTCCAGCAGCCCGTTTTCCTCTAAGAATGAAATGGTTTGCGCCATCTGCTTTAGATTGAATACCTTGGCCCATTGAGCATACCCGGCCCCCTTGCCCGCCTGCAATTTGCTTTGAATGTCGATCAGCAGATTCACCTTGCGGGCCGGTTTTGCCGGGGCCTTTGACCGGCTGGAAGAAACAACGCGCCTGCCCTCGATACGCTCCTGTATGGCCTCCGGGGTGTAGTCGTCGCCCAGCGTTTTCTTCCGGCAGCGGGTGGCCTTTTCCTGCCCCGGCGCGAGGAAGGAAAGGGAGCTGCCCCGGCGCTGGGCCTTGAAGCCCGCCGCCTCCATCAGCCGCAGGAACGCGGCGAAGTCGGCGGGGCGCTGGGCAAGGGCGGCGTCGATAGCGTCCCGCACCTTTTCTTGCGCCGAAAGGGGCCGCTGGTCGCCCAGCCATTTCCCGTAGTCCTTGCGGCCCCGCTTGGGATTCTCAATGACGGAAAGGCCGTTTTCCAGACACAGCCGGTCGCTGATTTTGCGGACGGCCTTGGCCGTGCCTAAGAAGTCCCGGAAGCGCCGCCCGGCGTCCTCGGACACGGCGGCAAAGATGATGTGATTATGGACGTGGCCCCGGTCTATGTGGGTGGCGACGATAAACTGATACCGGCCCTTGGTGAAGCGTTCGGCCAGCTCCCGGCCTATCCGGTTGGCGTCCTCCGGGGTGATCTCTCCGGGCTTGAACGCCTGCCGGATATGATAGGCCAGCACTTCCTTGTCGTTGCCCGGCACCCAGCCCCCGGCGTCCAAATACTGCCGTCGTGTCAGGAGCATTTCAGCGGCGGCGGTGGCGGGGTCGCAGCCGTGGGCGCTAACCAGCCTGCCGCCGTCCGTCTTGGTCGGGTTCAGGATATAGGCCACGCGCTCGGACAGGGAAACGGCGGGGGTCTTGCCCTTGCTTTTGTGCATGGAGATAAAGCGGGTGGCGGCCATGCGTCAAGCCCTCCTTTCACGAAAAAGGGCCGGGGACAGCAGGGCGGAAACGCCCGCCGCCCCCGGCCTTGGTTCAGCTAATTTGCGCCAGTTCCAGCAGTATCTTGTTGGCCGCCTCCCACAGCTCGGCGTACCGGGCCTGCATATCCTCCACATCGGCGGCGTAAACGCTCCGGGTTTCGTTGGCGCGGCGGGCAATCTGGTTTAAGTTGTTGGTCGCGCCCCGCAGCAGCCCCACCAGCTCCCGGACGCTGCCTAAGTCCAGCTTGACGATATAGCCGTCAACCGCCATCTTGCGAAGGTAGGCCCCGGTATTCTTGGTTCCCAGCTGGGCCATCTTCTCCGCGATCAGCTGCCTTTCCCTCGGCGTCACCATGAAATACATAGCTTGGTCGCGCTTTCTATTCGCCATAGGCCGCGCCCTCCGTTTCTCCCTCGGCGTACAGCACCGGGGGCGTCAGCTCAAAGGCGGTCGCCAGAAAGTCGGCGGCGGTCATAGCCTCCACCTTCCGGGCGGCGCTGTCCACCACGGAAAGCAGCTCCGGGTCGCCCAAATAGAGGGGCCGGACGGCCCGCAGCCGGGCCAGCTGCCCGGCCCGCGTGTCCTCATGGTAAATGCTAATCAGGTTCATTTCCTCAACGGTAATACTCATAGCGTCATTTCTCCTTTTCCTTTTTTGATGGTTGCCGCTTTTGCGGCCTCTCGCGCCGCCTCCTTTTTGGCCTGTTGGAGCTGATGGAGGACGGACGGGGAGGAACGGGCGGCGGTTGCCCGGATTTTCTGGTTCAGGTTTTCGTCGCGGGGGATTGCCACAAACCGGCCCCCGTCATGCTCCGGGGCGCAAATGTCATGTTTGACGAAGGGCAGCACCGTATAAAGGCGGGTCAAGTCCTCGTCGGTGGACAGGGCCAGAAAGTCGCGGGAGATCGGGACGGAATAGAAAAAGCGGGAATCGTGTGCGCCCTTCACCGTTTCGCCCGCCGCCAATCTTTGCACGTCGGCCACAATGCGCCGGGCCTCGTCCAGAATCCGGCCCGCGTTCAGCCCCCGGATATGGTCGCCTATCCTGCCGGGGGCCAGCGTTTCCCGGCCCTCCTGCTCGGCGCGAAGGAGGGCGGCCAGCTGCCCGGCGTCGGCGGGTTCATACCGCACGGCGGCGATCTTGCCGTAACGCGCCATAATCGCGTTTTGGTGGCCGGGGTAGTCCTGTAAGCTGCAAGTACGTTTCGCCCCGTCCTCAAAGGTCAGGGTCGCGTGGTGGCGGGGCAGGGCAATTTCTTTCAGGTGTCCGGCGTGGGCGGCATAGTCCAGCTGGTACAGACTGCCCTTGACTTTTCCGCGCTCCATGCCGTCGATCTTCACGGCAAAGGCAAGGAGCGTTTCGGACGCCCCGCCGTAGGTACTCCATTCCAGATGTTGCGCGGTGTCCCGCAGCAAGGCGTCGCGCTCCCGTTCGCAATATGTTCCGTCCGGGCGGGACAGCCACAGAAAGGTCTTTTCCATGCTGTCCGCGCTCTTGGCCGCCGCCCGGAACAGGTCGGCGTCATACTGAAAATCGCTCTGGTAGTGGGTGGTGTTCTGCTTCATGACCGCTTGCAAAGACGCGATCACGTCCACGTTTTCAAACTTGTTCATAGCGCCGCCTCCCTGTCCTTGGGCCTTGCGGCCTTGGCCTCCTGCTTGGGAGCCGGTGCCTCCAACTTGGCCTTGATAGATTGCTTGCGGGCCGGTGGGTGCTTGGCGGGCCGGTCGCGGGCCTCGTCCTTGTGGACGAACAGATACAGGCCGGAATGGTTGGGGCGGTGGGACAGCTGCTTGCCCCTGCCCCGGTAGGGCAGGCAGGCAAGCAGACGGTCATAGTCCCGGCTGGTGGCAAGCTGGGTAAAATGCGGGGAGATTTCAGCGGCGAAAAACGCCTTGTCCAGACTGTCCGGCTGCCTACGCTCCGCGATTGCGGCGGTCAGCCGGACGGCCTCATGGTAAACAAGGCCGTCCCGCAGGTCTTGGACGTGGGCTTGCAGATCGGCGGGCCGCCCCTGCCGTACCCGGTCGGCGTGGTTTTGGGACAAAAGGGCTTGCAGCTGTTCCGGGTGCTTGGATTCATAGAGGATTTCCGCGTCTTTGAAGGGCCTCATATCCATACGCCGAAACTCCTGATAGGGGATTTTTTCGGTCTGCCCGTCCGGGTAGGTGACGCGCACCGATTCCACGGGGTCGGCGGCCTTTTGAATGTAGGCGGCGTATTGGGGATAGTCCAGCTCGTACAGGTCGCCGCGCACCTTGCCGCCCTCGACGCCGGACAGCTCCACGGCGTAGGCAAGTATGCGGTCGCTGGGGGTCTGCTCCGCGAAATGACGCCATGTGTTGTGGGAGGCGGTGCCGCCCATGAGTACCAGCCGTTCCGGGTTGCATTGTGTCCCGGACGGGCGGGACAGCCACAGGAAGGTCTTGCCGTTGGGGTCGCGGCCCTCGGCGGCCTCCGTCAGCGTGTCCCGGTCAATCTTCAAATCGTCTTGATAAAATCCGGTGTTCTGCTCCATGATGGATTGCAGCGCAGCCAGAACGTCCACGCTTTCAAACTTTTTCATGCGGTCAGCTCCTTTCCGGCCCGGCCTTGTGGGGCGGTTTCTTGCGGGCCTCCGGCTCCGGGCGCTCCCCCAAAATCATACGCCTTGCGATCTCTCCCCGGTTTTCCTCCTTGCCGACAAAGGCGAACAGGCCGGGGCAGCCGTCGCGCCGCGTGGCGAAGGTCAGCGACTTGTAGGGCAGGGCGGCGGCCAGCTGGTTCACCTCGTCCTTGGTGGCGATATTCAGGAAGATTTCAGAGATTTTCACCATGAAACGCCCGTCCCCGCCGTTGGGGTTCCACAGCCGCGCAAACTCACAGGCGATACGCTGGGCCTCGTCCTGCACCTTGTCGGCGGCCAGCTGCCGGACGTGGGCTTGCAGATCGGCGGGGCGGGCCTCCCGTTCCCGGCCCTCCTGTTCCAGCCGCAGGCGACGGGCCAGCGTCACCTTGCTTTTGGGTTCATAGGCGAAGGAGCGGCACGGCCCGAAGCGCCGCCTTATGCGCTGTTCGTTTTCCCGGTACTCCTTGTAGGGGAAACGGTGGGCCGCCCCGTCCTTGCCGGTGAAGGTGACATAGGCGGCGGGCAGGGCCACGTCGGACAGGCGGGCCAGCTGTTCCAGATAGTCCAGCCGGTACAGGTCGCCGGTGATCTTGCCGCCCTCCGCGCCGGTGATCTTCACGGCGTAGCACAGGGCCTTGTCGCCGTCCAGCCGGACGCCCTCGGCAAAGACGCGGAATCTGCCGTACTCCACATTCTCCCGGATAAGCAGGTCTTTTTCCGTTTCGCAGCACGTCCCAGCCGGGGCCGATACCCACAGCAGGGTCTTGTCGTCCTTGGCCGGGCTTGCGGCGGCCTCGGTGATGGTCTGCCGGTCGTTCTGGAATTGGTCTTGATAAAATCCGGTGTTCTGCCGCATAATGGCGTCCAGCGCGGCCAGAATATCCACGTTTGAAAATTTCTCCATAGTGTTTAGCTCCTTTCCGGCCCGTCCTTGGCGGGGGCCTTTTTCGTGCGGGGCTTGCGCGGCTTGGCAGGGGCTTTCTTGGCCGCCTCCAGCGTGTCATGCACGGACGGCTTTTTACCGGCCCGGCCCGCCGCCCGGTCGCTCTTGGCCGCGTCCACCATAGCCATAAGGGAAACGGCCTCCCCGCGCTGCACCTTGGCCTCGATAGCGTCCATAGCCGGGGTGCCGGTCGGCTCCTGTACCGGCTGGGAAGAAGAACGCGGCTCGTAGCCGTTGGCGGCGTACTGCTCCACGGTCAGGCCAGCGGCGGCGGCCTCCTGCTTCACTTCCTCCCGTACCTGCTCCCGGTATGCCTGATACTCCGGGTCGATAAAATCTTCCTTCTTGGGGGCCTCCGGCAGCTGGTAAGCGCCGGTGTTGAGCTGCCCCCGGCACTCGGTCACATAGGCTTGCACGGCCCCATAATAGGCGGCGTTGGTGCGGTCTAGGCCGTCCGGTTCCTCGATTTTGGCAACGACGGCCAGCACGTCGTCAGCGGCCCGCTCCATTTGCGTCAGGTTACAATGCAGCCGCAGGTAGGGGACAAACTCGGTCAGGGCCGTTTCACGCTGGGCCGTGTCTTTTTCCAAAGCCTCCGGGCCGTCGTTGCGAAGGACGTAATCTTTCCATTGTTCATCTTTGGCGTAAAACTCACGATAGCTCTGGATATGGTCGATCAGGCCGCCGTCGCCGTCCCCGAAGTCCTGCCGCCCCTCGTAGCTGTCCAGCGCCCCGTTGAAAGTGAAGTCAATGCGAAAGCTGGTCTTTTCGTATTGGCCCGGCTCCCTTGGCACGGCGTCCAGCTGCTTAAAGAGGGCGTCGGCCTCGGCCAGCGGCATTTTTTGGCCGTTGTGCAGCGCGGCGTTTTCGCTCCAAATGACGGTAACGACAGGCTGCACAGCCGGGTCATGCTCCGGGGGCAGGGGGCCGTCCTTTTGGTGCTGGGCGTCAGCGGCGGCGGCCTCGGCCTCGACGCGCGACTTTACCAGATAATTCAGCTGCCCGTGTTCCTGCTCATAGCCCGTCCCGGCCAGCTCGTCCACAAGGGCGGCCAGCTTGCCGGTGTCCTGCACCTGTTCGGCATAGTAGACGATCAGGCGGCGCTCCCCGTCGCCCAACCGCTGCCCGTCCTTCTCCACGAAGTCGATTAAGGCATTGGCCCGGTCGTTCATGGTGGCGTCCGGGGGCAGGTTGTTAATGATACCGTCAATCATGTTATAATTCTGTTCCATGCTCAATTCAGCGGTTTTCAGATGGTTGACGGCCTCGGTCAAAACCGCCGTGCGCTCTTTCAGGGCCGCCAGATCGGGGCTTGCCGCCGCGCAGTTCACCAACAGGCGCAGCTGGGGCCGGTCGGGGGGAATCTCCCCGTACAGCTTTTTCAGCCGCTTGACGTTGGCGCGAAAGGCGGCGGCCCCCATTGTCTTTCTCTCGTCGGCGTCCTGCACGTTGCCGCTGATTTTCTGGACATAGGCGGCGGCGCGTTCCACGTCGAAGGGGGGCCGGATAAATTGGGCCAGCTCCGTAAAGCCGGTACTGTCCACATAATAGGACGTGTCTTTGCCGCCCCGGTGCAGCACCACCACGTCGGACACGGAAAGGGAATGGCCGGTGAAGTCCTCCGGGCGGTCGATGTTGAAACGCTCATAAATCCCTTCCAGCTTGTCGCCTCTTGTCCACGGCCCGGAATACACCTTTTCGTAGTTCTCAAACTCCACTTTCAGCCCTTCCTTTTTCAGCTGGTCTAGGCCGGTAAAGTGGTGGTAGTGGAGGGCGTCGCCGCCCTTTAGCTGGTAAATGTTGAAGGTGTCCGGGTCGGCGTCCGGTTCCCCCTGTCCGGGGGCCTCCTGTACCGGCGCGGCCTGCACCTGCACCTGTTCCTTGCCCTTGACAATCTCCTGATAGGCCCCGTCGATGGAATCAATCAGGCCCGCCGCCGTTTCCCGAATGGTGGCAAGGGAGGCTTTCAGCTCCTTGGTCTGCTTGTCGCTGCTCCACCCGGCGATATAGCCGAAAGAGTAATCAGACGTTTCTATGCCGTAGTGTTGGCACACGGTATAGGCCACGCTCTCGGCCTCCACTTCACGGGTGCGCTGGTCTTTGCGCTGTTCCGGGGGTACTTCCTTTTCCTTCTCGGCATAGTAGTTGTGCAGGGTGGCGTGGGTGATCTCATGGATTGCGGTCTTGACGTTTTGCACCTCGGCCATACCCTCGTTAATGGCTATCCGCTGCTCCGCATAGTTGCAATAGCCCTTTGCGCCTCCGGGGATTGCCTCAAAGCCCACGGGGAACGGGGACACCTGCTTTAGCGCCTCGAAAAAGTCCGGGTAGTGTTCCACGTCGCCGGTCAGCTCGTTCACGCCCAGCGACGGGAGGGGTTCGCCCTCGGTTTGGGACACGTCGAACACGGTCACGGGCTTAAAGGCCGCCCGCGTCACTTCCTCGGTGACGGTGACGGCCCGCCCGTCCGGGCCGGTCTGTTCCCGCTCCACCTTCTGCTTATAGGGACAGGGGGCCAGAATCTTAATGCCGTGTTCCCCCCGCTTGACGTGGCGCTTAAAGTTCTTTTGCCAGTCGCCATAGCCCGCCACGCGGGAGGCGTCCGGGCGCTGCATGTAAATCAACAGGGTATTGCTTGCCGAATAGTTGTAAAACTTGGACATGGTTTTCAGGTAGTCGGCGTATTGGCCGCTGGAAAACAGGTCTTGCAGGCCCTTTTCCAGCTTGTCGGTGATCTCCTTCAGCCGGTCGCCGCTCTGGTTCTGATATGCCATAGAAAAAGCTCCTTCCTCCGGCCCATAGAAAAAGCCCCGGCACGGGTGGGCCGGTTCCCGTGCCGGGGTATTTGTGCGGAACGATAGAACGCCATTTTCAGGGGTTCAGGATAAAAGGTACAGGCCCCCACGGTTCCGCGCCCGCAAAGGCCCATTCTGTCAGGGTTTTCAAAGCCCTATTTGTCCGCTATGCGCCCCGGTTCCGGGGGTCTGGTTCCCGCTGGGCAAAGAGAAAGCGCCCCGGACGGTAGTTGATACCTCCGGGGCGCTGCCCATTGTCCCGCGTGGGAATCCTATCCCTGTTTCGGGGGCGTATAACGCCCCTCAATGGCCCGCCGCCTTGCGGCCTCCCGTCGCTCGTCGCTGTACGGCTCCTGAACGACGATAGACTTTTTCGGCACGGTGTAGGTGACGGCCCCGCCCGGCTGGTCGCTCTCTAACGTAATTTTATCCGGGTGTTTTTGGGACAGACGTTCCAATTTCTCCCGCAGCTTTTTGTTGTGGGTATAGATTTCAGCGGTCGGCTCGGCCTCGTTAAACAGGATTATGGTTTCCTGTTCCAGACGGGATAGCTCCATAGGCGGCCTCACTTTCCAGCGGGAAAATCCAGCTTGAAGCCCACGAACTTCCCGCCCGTGTCGTCCAGAATCACAATCGCGTCATAGGTCTTGCCGGTCTTTTCGGAATGGCAGCCGGGGAGGGCGGCCCGGCCCTCTTTCAAGAGGGCGGCGGCGATCTTGGCCGTCAGCTCCTTTTTCTTGGCCTTGAAAAAGCGGTTCTCTTTCCAGAGGGCAAAGCCGCAATCCCTGTTTTCGCAGGTAAAGCCCTTTTTGCCCTCCACCACGCGCCCGCCGCAGCGGGGGCAGGTTCCCACGGCTTTTCTTACCGGCTGGAAAAGGGACAGGTCGGCCCCCTCCGGCAGCTTGCCGTAGTCTTGCACCAGCTGGGAGGAAAGGCCCGCAATTCCGGCCATGAAGTCGGCGGCGTCCAGCTCCCCGCGCTCCACCTGCTTTAGCTTGTGTTCCCATTCGGCGGTCAGGGCCGGGGATTTAATCAGCTCCGGCAGGACGCCGATCAGCGCCGCGCCCTTGGGGGTGGGTAACAGCTGCTTGGCCTTGCGCTCCACAAAGCCGGTTTTTACCAGCTTTTCAATGATACCGGCGCGGGTGGCCGGGGTGCCTAGCCCCTTGCGCTCGGCGTCCTCCGGCATATCCTCCGCGCCCGCCGTTTCCATGCTGGAAAGTAGCGTGTCCTCGGTGTAGTGTTTGGGCGGGGCCGTCGTCCCCTCCTTCACGGCGGCGTTGACGCGGGGAAGTTCCTGCCCCTCGGCCAGATCGGGGAGCGGCGGGGCCTCCTTGTCCTCTGGCTTTTCTTTCAGGGTGGCCCGGAAAGCGTTGTCAATGCTTTTCCAGCCGGTCGCCGTCACTGTCCGGCCCTTGGCCGTGAAGGTGTGGCCGCCGCAGGAGAGGGCGGCCACGGTTTCGGCGGTGACGTATTTTTCCCCCACGGCGCACAGCAGCCGGGCGGCGATCAGGGACAGCACGGCCTTTTCCCCGGCAGGCAGCGCCGCAAGGTCGGCCCCCGGCATGGAGGGGGTGGGGATAATGGCGTGATGGTCGGACACCTTGGCGCTGTCCACCACGCGCCCGGCGTTCACTGTCGTTTCCAGCCCGGCCATGAAGGGCAGCGCCCCGGCCACAGCCTCCACCAGCGACGGCAGCCCCGCCGCCATGTCCTCGGTGAGATACCGGGAATCCGTGCGGGGATATGTCACCAGCTTTTTTTCATACAGGCTTTGGGTGTAGTCAAGGGTCTGTTGCGCCGTGAAGCCATAAAGCCGGTTGGCCTCCCTTTGCAGGGTGGTTAGGTCGTACAGCTTGGGCGGCAGTTCGGCCCGCTCTTTGCGCTCCACCTTCTCCACGGTGGCCGTCTTGCCGCCGCAGGCCGCCCGCACGTCCTCGGCGGTTTTCTTATCGTCCAGCCGGTCGCCCTCGGCGGTGAAGCCCCCGGCCATCAGCTGCACCGTGTAAAACTTCTGTTTCTTGAATCCGGCAATCTCGGCCTCCCGGTTTACCAGCAGGGCCAGCGTGGGCGACTGGACGCGGCCCACGTTCAGGGTCGCGCCGTACAGCACAGAGAAAAGCCGGGTGGCGTTAATGCCGATCAGCCAGTCGGCTTGCGCCCGGCACAGGGCCGAACGGTACAGGCTTTCATATGCGGCCCCGTCTTTCAGGGCCGCGAATCCGTCTTTTATCGCCGTTTCCTCCATGCTGGAAATCCACAGCCGCAGGGTGGGCTTTTTGCAGCCGCAGAAGTCGTACACTAGCTGGAAAATGAGCTGTCCCTCCCGCCCGGCGTCGGTGGCGCACACCACGGCGTCCACGTCCTCCCGGCCCATGAGCGCCCGCAGGACGGCCAGTTGCTTTTCCTTGTCCCGGTCGGCGGCGAACTGCCAGCACTCCGGCACAATGGGCAGATCGTCATAGGCCCACTTGGAATAGCGCGGGTCGTAGGCGTCGGCGGGGGCCAGCCCGACAAGGTGGCCCACACACCAGCTAACCAGCCAGCCGCCGCCCTCGGTATATCCGTCCTTCCGGGCCGTGGCCCCCAGCACATGCGCGATAGCTTGCGCCACGCTGGGCTTTTCGGCAATCACAAGTTTCATTCTGTTTCCCCTCCTTTTTGTTCCTCCAACAGCTGCTTGACACAGACGCCGACGCAGGGCTTGGCCGCCCCGTAGGGGCAGCGCCGACATTCCGGGTAGGGGCCGGGCGGCCTCTTATTCGCGGACGGCCCCGGACTTTGCCGGGGCCGCTGGGTCATCATTCGTTCAAAGGGCGAATCGGTGAAGTAGGTCATTGGCCGCCCTCCTTGTCCTCCGGGTCGCCGGTCAGCTCGTCGCCGTCCTCGTCCTCGGCGGCGGGGTCGTCCTCGTATTCCTCCGGTTCAGGCAGGGCGTCGGCCCCACCAGTGGCGGGGTCGTCCTCAAACTGTATATCCTCGAAGTCGTCCGCGTCGTCCAGCTCCTTCTTGGGCTTTAGCACCTTGAAATAGTACCCGGCCCCGCCAGCGGCCAGCGCCACAAGGACGACAATCACGATAGCGCCGGGGCCGTTCTCCTTGGCCGGTTTGGGGGCCTCCGGCTCCCCATCGGCGGGCGGGGCCTCCGGCGCTTTGCCCTCACAGCCGGACAAATCCAGCTTGCAGACGGGGCAATCGGTATTCACGGCCCCCGGTTCGCACAGCGTCTTACAGCCGCATTTCTCCGGCTCCGGTATGGCGGCCTCCGGGGTGCCGCCTTTTCCGTCGTCCTTCTCGGCCAGCGCCAGCAGGTCAGTTTCCGTAACAGCGTTCAAAAAATATACGTTGTCGCTGTCCCGCTGCTTGTCGATCACCAGATAAAAGGTGTTCTCGGCGGGGGTGACAATGGTGTAAAACTCCTTGCCGTCCTCGTCGGTGGCGTTGTCAACGACGGTCGCCTGCCCGTCCGGGGTCAGGGGGGCCGGGTCGCGTTCCTCTTTTACCGGCTGGGAAGAAGTGGAGGGCTTGCCAGTGGAGGCCCCGCCGTTGGTGCTGCCCGGCTTTGTCGTGGTGCCGCCCGTGGTGCCGGTGGAGGGCGCGGGGGCCGGGGTAGTCGTGGCCGGTGGTGTGGTGGGCGTCGGCGTGGGGGTGGTGGTCGTGGTCGGCGGGCAGCTGGACGACGGCTTTTTGTCGTCGTCCTTGTCCTTCTCCGGCTCCTTGTAATTGGGATTCTTGACTTGCACAGTTTTTGACTTGTTGCCCGCGTAGTCAACGGCCTGTATGGACAGCTGGGAATAGTCGTCGCCCAAATCCCGCAGCCGCACGTCCAGCGTCCCGTTTGTCAAGTCGCCGTAACGGTCGCCGTCAATGAAAATGGCGTCCACGCCGGAAAGCTCGTCGCTTGCCTCCACGCGCAGCAGCCGCCCGTCGATTCCGGCCTTGACGGTGGGGGCCGTTCGGTCGAAGCACTCAATATACCGGCTCTTGGTGTGGGCCTTGCCGTCCTTGTCAGTGACGGTGACATACAGGGTGCAGTTTTCGGTGATCTCCACCTTGGCCCGGTTCCGGTCGGTCAGGTCGTCGGTCAGGTCTATCCAGCTGCCGCCGCGCTCGATTTTGTATTCTACTTTCTGCCAGCCGGTGCCGTTCACGTCCTCCACGCGGATTTCCACGTCGGCGGCCTTGGTGTACCAGCCGGACGGGGAAAGAATGGTGATGGTATATTCCGGCTCCGGGGGCGTGGTCGGCTCCGGGGCTTTGCCCATGCAGCCGGTCATATCCAGCTTGCACACAGGGCAGGCCACATTCACGGCCCCCGCCGCGCACTTGACGGAACAGGCGCAGACGGGCGGGGCCGGTTCCTTGCCCGCGCACTTGGAAACGTCGGCCACGCACACAGGGCAAGCCCCGTTTGCCGCGCCATCGGCGCACTTGGTTTCACAGCTGCATTTCTCCGGCTCCTTGCCCTTGCAGGCCGCAAGGTCGGCCACACAAGCCGGACAATCGGCGTTTAAGGTGGTGGCCGTACACTTCACGTCGCAGAAACAGGCGGGCGGCTCCGGGGCCGGGTCGCCGGATTCCGTGGGCGGCGTGGCGCTGTCCCCCACGGTGGGGGCGTCGTTGCCGGAAACGGTGGCGCTGTCCAGCGTCCGGGCCTCCGCAGCCGGGGCCGCCAGCCCCAACAGGGGCAACGTCAGCAGCGCCACGGCCAGCAGCAGCGCCGCGCCCTTACAGATCGTTGTCATTCGCTTCATATCCGGCGTCCTCCTTCCCCAAAGAAACAGGCGTCCCGTTTTTCTCACGGAACGCCTTGATAAATGCCGCAAGCTCGGCGGGCGACGCCTCGACGCCCCGCACCAGCTCCACAATCTCAATGTTTTCCAGCTCGGTTTTCTGCTTTTCCAGTTCCCGCAGCCGGGCCTGATAGTCGCTGATTTTCGCCTTGGTCTTGTTGATCTCGGCGCAAACCTTGTCAATTTTGGCGCTCATTCGCTGTCCTCCTTATATGCGTAATTCAGCAGGTACAACGGGTTCAGATATTGCCCGTTCTCCTTGATTTCAATATGCAGGTGGTTCCCGGTGCTGTTGCCAGTGCTGCCCACCTCCGCGATCTTGTCCCCGGTCTTGACCTTCTGCCCCTCGGCGGCGGTCAGGACGCTACAATGGGCGTACCGGGTTTCCCGGCCCTTGTCGTCGGCTATGAGAATGTAATTGCCGTAGCTTGCGTGGCCGTGGACGGCCTGAATCACGGTGCCGTCCTGAACGCTGTAAATCGGCGTACCGGCAGGGGCCGCTATGTCCAGCCCCCGGTGTATTTGCGTCCCGGCAGCGGTGGGGTTCTCCCGGTAGCCGTACAAACTTGTCACGCTGCCCAGCCATTCAAAGCCCAGCGGGTTCCCGTACTTCTGGTGGCCGCCCAGCGAATCCATGTAAACGTCGTACAGGTCGCCATGCTCGGCGGTTTCCAGCCGGGGCCGGACAACTTCTTCAAAATCCCTTGTCGTCAGCTTGGTTGTCAAGATGTACCAATCGTATTCGTGTTCGTCGCCGTCCTCGTCGGTGTACGTCCTTGTTTCCACGGTTTCGATAAACTCCAATGTGTAAACCTCGTCGAATACTTCCCGCAGCACAGCGGAAACGTCGGCATACAGGAAATCGTCGTACATAGCCGACAGGAACGCGATAATCTGGAACGGGTCATGCCCGATCTCGTCCAGCTCGTAACGGTATTCGTCGTAGCCGGGGTGGTCGCGCTCGGCGTTGTCTATGTCCTCTTGCAGCTGGGTTTCCATTTGCGTCCACTGTAATTCGCTTTGTTCTATGTCGCTGTCCTCGGCCTTGTAGCTGGGTACGAACATAGCGGAAAAACCGCCCGCCAGCATGGAGGAACAGGACGACGTGCAGGAGGCGAAGAAAAAGACAATCAGCACGACGATCACGGCGATTGCTACGGCCCCCTTGTGCGCCCCCGCAAAGTTCACGATAGCGCGGGCGGCGCTGCCTAAAAGCCCCGCCGATTCCTTGGCCGCCGCCGCGCTCCGTTTGGCCTCCCGCGCCGCCTTTTGGTACTGTTTCTTGATACGGCGCTTTTGTTGCAGGCGGGAGAGGGTGGAGCGGGCCAGCTCCGGGTTTTCCTGTAAGGTCTTTTGATACAGATAGTTGACGTTGGCCTTGGCTGCCTTTTTCTCCCACTTACGCATTTTGGCATAGGGGGCGCGTTTGTGGTGCCGGTAGGCAAAACGGACGGTATCATGGGCCAGATTTTCGGCGGTAAACTCGGCTTTGTGGGCCGCCTCGACGCCCACGTTTTCGTGTTCTACCTCATGGATTTTCTGGTGTACCTTCAAATCCACGGCCCGGCCCACGGCGAGAGCGCCACGGGCCAGCGGGTTCCGCTTGCCCTCCGGCTTTACCTCCTGTTCAAAGCGCAGACGGCGGCGGGGCCGCCCGGCGTCCTCGTCAAACTCCTTTTTCAGCCGGACGCGGCGCTGGGTGGGCAGGTTGTCACGGGCCTTTTGCGCCTTGCCGGTGGCCTTGTCAAGCCGCCGCTTGGCCTTGTCGGTCTTGCGGGCCTGCCGTGGGTCGCCGGTATCGCTCCCGGCCTCCCCGGTGCCGTCGCCGGTGTCGCCGTCAGCAGCGCCGGACGGCTCCGGGCCGGTGGTGCCGCCGTCCCCGGCTTGCCGCTGTTCCTCCTTGGTGAAACGCAGGCGGCCCCCGCCGCCCTCCGGGGCCGCGCCGGTGCCGGTATCGTGCCGGGCCTGTTGCCGTCCGCGCCTCTTTTTGTCACGGGTCAGATCTCCGGCCCCCTCATTCAGCGCGTCGCTGGGGGTGAAGCGCAGCCGTCCCGGTTCCTCCGGGGCCTCCACGCCGGGGGGCCTGTCTGCCGGGAACGTCCTGCCCGTATCATCGGGGCCGAAGCGCCGCCGTCCACTAGGCACGGCGTCCGGTGGCCGCCGTACCTGGTTGTCCGGCTGGGCCTCCCGCCAGCTGTCCGGGGCCGCCTGTTCGGGCGGGGCTTCATACCCGCTGGAAGAAGAAAACGCCTCCGGTTGGTTGGCCGTGGCGCTCCCGTCCTCCCGGTTCATTCTCTGATAGTACCCGGTGCGCCGCTGCCGCCCCGGTGGGGCCGGGCCTGCCGTGCGGCCCGCCTCCGGGGAACGGCGGCCCCCGGCTTGCAGGCGGCCCCCGTCAGCGCGGGGGCGCTCCGGTTCCCGCTCCCTCATAGGGCGGCCTCCGGTTCAGCCCGTTTCGGGGCCGGGGCCGCTTTCTCCGGCTTTTCCGCTTTTTTCAGATTGTCCAGCACGGACGGCTTTCTTGCGGCGGCCTGTTCCAGCTTTTCCAGCTGCCCCACGGCTTTCCCCGCCGACTGCTCCATATGCTCCACAATGTCCCGGAAGGAGCGCAGCGGGGCCAGAAGCCCGGCCTGAAAGCGCCCCTCCTTGGAGGCGTCCACCTCCTGCCGCTCCTTGCCCACGGTGGCCCGGCCCGCCTGTTTCAAGTGGCCGCCCACGCTCCTAAGTTCCTCCCCGACAGCCTCCACCTTGGCAATCGTGGCCTTGGCGTCGGTGACGGTGTTGTGCAGGTCGCCCCGCAGCAGGTTCAGGGTCTTTTTCACCCCTAAGAAGGAAACGGCCTTGTTCAGCCCCGCAAGCCCCGCGTGTTTGACTTCCTCCACGGCGCGGGCCGCGCCCTCCGCGATCTGCTCCTTGACGGCTGCCAGCCGTTCCCGCGCCGCGTGGACGCCCTTTTCAAGCCCCGTCACCGCAGCGGACAGCGCCTTTTTGACCGGGCTTTGTTGCAGCTCGGCCAGCTGCCCCCGCACCTGCACCAGCTCCGCAGATACCCGGTCAAACTGCCTGCCCATAGCGTCCACATAGGCGATCAGCTGGGAAAACTCCTTTGCCCGGTCGCCCTCCACCTTGGACAGCAGCGACAGCAGCTTTTTCACGTCGCCGTTGTCGATCAGCGGCGCGGCGGCCTCCGCCGACTTCATTTTCTCTGCCATAAGTCAAAACCTCCTTTATGCGTTGTTCTCCGTCTGCCCCTGTTCCTCCGGCTTGGTCGTCATAATGCGGTAAAGCTCGGTGTCCTTGGGGAAATGGTCTACAAACGGAATGATGGTGTTGCCGTAGAATAGCAAGCCCTCCCCGGCGTTGGAGTGGGTCACATAGGAAAGCTGGGTCGGGGAAATGCCCAGCTGCCGGGCCAAAATCTGCCGGTCGCCCGCAGCTTGGGACAGCATATAGATAAAGTCGCTGTTCTCGAAAATGTTTTCAATTTCCCGGCTGGAAAGCAAATCCTTCACGTTTTGGGTCAGGGCCGAAGGTATGCCGCCCCACTTCCTGAAACGCTTCCAAATCTCGACGGAATAGGCCGCCGTCTGCTCGTCTTTCAGGAGCAAATGAAACTCGTCGCAGTAAAACCACGTCGTCCGGTGGGCGGCCCGGTTGACGGTGACACGGTTCCACACCTGATCTTGCAGCACCAGCATAGCGATTTTCTTTAGGCCCTTGCCCAGCTGCTTAATGTCGTAGCACACAAGCCGGTTTGTCAGGTCTACGTTGGTCTGGTGGTTAAAGACGTTCAAACTGCCGGAAACGTAGATTTCAAGGGCCGTCGCAAGCCGTTTCGCCTCCGTTTCCTCCTGCTTTAACAGCAGATCGTACAGGTCGCCCAGCACAGGCATTTTCTCCGGGCGGGGGTCGGCCAGATAGTCCCGGTAGACAAGCCGGGTGCAGCGGTCTATGATGGTCTTTTCCACGGGCTGCAAGCCGTCCTTGCTTGCAACGATCAATTCACACAGAGACAGGATAAAGTCGCTTTTTAGGGTCAGCGGGTTTTCCTCGTCGCTGTAATCGGGGTTTATGTCCATTGGGTTCACATATTGGGTAGACACGGGGGAGAGCTGCACCACCTGTCCCCCCAGCCGGTTTACAAGGGGCGCGTACTCGGCCTCCGGGTCTGTTATGATAATGTCGTCCTTGGTCGTCAGGAAAGCGTTGGCGATCTCCCGCTTGGCGCTGAAACTTTTGCCGCTCCCCGGCACTCCTAAGAAAAGCCCGTTCGGGTTTTTCAGGCGCTTGCGGTCGGCCATGATTAAGTTACTGGACAGGGCGTTAATACCGTAATAAAGCGCCTCCCCGTCCATAAATAGTTCCTCGGTGGTGAAGGGGACGAAGATTGCAAGGGACGACGTGGTAAGGCCCCGCTGTATCTCTATCTGGTTGAGGCCCAGCGGCAAGCTGCTCATTAGGCCCTGTTCTTGTTGCCAATCCAGCCTTTTTAGGGCGCAGTTGTGTTTTTGCGCCACGCTTGCCGCTTGGAATACGTCGTTTTCCAGCTGCCCCCGTGTGGGAGCAAGGTTCACGATCAGGACGGTTGCCAGAAACATTCGCTCGTCCCGGCTTTGCAGGCTGTTTAAGAGGGTTTGGGCCTCCCCCGCGTAGGTGATGAGGTCGGGAGGCAGCACGTCCATATCGTATCCGCTCCGAACGGCCTTTTTCTGTTCCTCGATCTTGGTTTTCTCAATGTCCGTCAGCTTGCGCTTGATGGTCTTGATTGCCTCCTGTTGGTTCACCGCCTTAATGTGAATGGTGACAATTTGCGAACAATCCAGATTGAGGAAGTCGGACAAAACGCGGTCGTTGAGCTGGGACGCCCCAATTTGCAGGAAGGAGGCCGCGCCCCACATACCGCCGATTTTGAACGTGCGCCCGCCCCTAAAGTCGAAGGAGGACGGCGCGATAAAGGGCTTGGTGGAAAGGCCGGTATTCACCACGGCGTCCCAATTAAAGCGCAGCTTTTCCCTGCCGTCCGGGTGGAAAATGCCGTGCAGCACTTCCAGCCGGTCATAGCCGGAAAGCGGCTCGGAACGGACGCCCATGTTTTTCAGGTGGTTTCTTAGGTCGGCCTCGATACGCTCCACGCGGGGCCGGGCCGCCTGCCCGCTGTCCGCTTCAATCCCGAAGGTGAAGTATTTGCGCTTAATCAGGCCGTTGTTGCCCTTGGCAAGCTGGGCCTGCAAGATGGTTTCCAGCTCCCGGCGCACGTCGTCGCAGCCGTCCCCCTGTCCGGGGACGGTGACGGATTTCCGGTAGTCGATCAGGTTCGCCCGCAGGTTCAGAAACGACATTTGCGCCCACATGGACGAATCCAGCGCATTATAGAAGTCGCACAGGCCGTCAAAGGTCTGTTCCTTGTCCTCCGGCTGGGCCAGCTCGTAGTTTATATCGCTAAAGCGCAGGGTCTTGGTAAAGAGCTTGTCGTTTACCTGCATAAGCCCGTCCGGGAACAGTTCACGGTAGGGAATGGTCTGCACCGCGTCCCGTGGTATCTTGCCGTCCCGCTGGGCCTTTTGGATAGAACGCTTGACGCGCCGCTTTTCGGCGGCGGTCAGCTTGGCGTCAGGCCCGGCGATTTTGAGCGGTTTCTTTTGCGGGGCGGGTTTTTTGGCCCCTGCCGGTCTGCCCGGCTTTTTTCGCGGCCCGAACAGGCCGCGCAGCTTTTCCAGCAGCTTCAAGTTTTCGCACCTCCTTGTCGATTTGTGCCTGCCGCTCCAAAGCGGCGTACAGGTTATGGGTCTTGAACGGTCGGACGCTCGGCCACAGGAAACGGGCGCGGACGTAGTGGAAGATGATTTTTTCCAGCGGTTGCCCGTCCTTCTCGTACATGCCCACGGCGAAGAACGGGAGCATAAGCCCGATCATGCACAGGGCCGCCGCGTCCGTCCCGATTGCCGACCGGCTGAAAAGATAAAAGGGGATTCCCACGGCCCCGGCCAGCGCGAAACACACCAGCTGCCGCCGCGTCAGGTTAAAGGCAATTTTGTTCTTGACGCGGCTAAGGTCTTTGGGAACAGGTACATAGGGCATTTGTCAGCTCCTTTCTGCCCATAGGGAAAGGGCCGCCCTTTTGCGGACGGCCCCTTAATGAGCGCCAAACACAGATTTTGCCACGCCCCCGGTCTTAAAGAGGGCAAAGCACAGCAGCAGGGTATATCCGGCGCAGCCCCAGATCGCGGCGTGTATGTCCTGCCCGGTGCTGATGGTCTGCACCAGCACGGCATAGATTCCCACGCACACCATGATTAGAAAGCCTTGGAAGCCCAGCGCCAGCAGGCTTTTCAGGTAGTTTTGCCCCATCTGCCCCCAATCCCGGTTGGCAAGCGTCGCCATAGGGATAGGGCCTAACGAGGTCACGACGTAGATTTCCAGCATACGGCCATAGGTGATGATGAAAATGCACAGGGACAGGGCTTTCATGGTAAGCCCGATTAAGAGGCTTTCCACCACCAGCCCGAACAGCTCCGGTATTTCCATCGCTTGCAGCGTCGTTTCTAGGTCTGCCGTCACGCTGGATATGTCAATATTGGCGTTCCCTGATATGACGCCCGCGCTCGACTGTACGACGTGCTGGGCCACGTCAAAAATCGCCATGATGATTGTAAAGGTGTTCGTCACAAGGTAGACGGCAACGGCGGTTTTGAATACCCACTTGAAGAAAATCCATGTGTCTACGTCGTGCAGGTTGTTCTTTTCAATGATTAACTGGATTAGCTCGTAGCAGCATACAAAGGTCAAGATCATTCCGGCTATGGGAATAATCACGGTTTCCGAGATGTTTTGAATCATGGAGAAAACGCCGCCGTTCCAGCCCGACGGCGTTTGCCCCACGTCGTTTGCAATCTCACCGACCTTTGTATTGACTTCATCGAACATGTTACCGAGATTCCCGGTAATGCAGCCGATCAGGAAGTCCTTTATCCATTGTTCTATCTGGTCGATGATGTTTTGCATGGCCTATCCCCGCGATTAACCGAACAGCCCGGACAGCAGGGGGACAAGATTGACGCCGATCAAAATGACGCCTCCCCCGGCCATGAGCTGCTTGACGCCTTGGCTCTTGGCTCCGGGGTTATCCTGCCCGTAGCCTTCCAGAAGGTTTACGACGCCCCACACGCCGAGGCCAGCGCCCAACGCGATTACGAGAGTGGACAGGGTAGAGATAGCTTGACCGAAAAATGCCATAGTGTTTCCTCACTTTCTGCCGCTTATGCGGCGATAAAAATAGGTTGATAGGTGTATTTCCAACGGGGCCGGACGGCCCCGGATTGGACGGGAAAGCCCCGCAGGGCATGAAAAAAGCCCCGCCGTTTCGGGGTCTTGCTAAACGGCGGGGCTGGTGGTGCCGGGGGCGTTGTCGTCGATCTCGTACACGTCGAATACGTCCCCCGGCTTGATTTTCAGCTGGGTACTTAAAAGCGCCTCCACGTCAAAGGTCAGTTTCTTGTCCGCGTCGGCGGTGTATTTATAATTAGGGTGCTTTGTCAGATCGTACTTGCGGGAGAAGAAGGGACGGACGCCCCGCAGCTGCAAAATGCACTTGTCGCCCGGCATGGTTGCCAGTTCGTCCATTGTCATTAGCTCCCGGCCCAGCTTTTGGTAGTTGGTGCCATAGCTCCGTTGCGTCCCTCTGGTGTCGCTGGTGGTGTAGGTGTCTATGCTTTCCTTGCCCAACAGCTCCACCATGTCTTTCAGGGTGGTTTTCTCCCGGCCCCCTAAGAAAATGACCGAATCCATGTTGCCTATGATGGTTTCGGCGTTGTCCTTGTAAAGCGCCTTTAGCTGGGATTGCGCCTGCAAAAACAGGCACAGGGAGATTTCCCGCGAACGGACGACGGCGCACAGCTTTTCCAGCTGGGGAACCTGCCCCGTGTTGGCGCACTCGTCCCACAGGCAGCGCACATGTACCGGCAGCCGCCCGCCGTAAACGTCGTCGGCCTTTTCACACAGCAGATTGAAAAGCTGGGTAAAGGCCATAGCGATTAGGAAATTAAAGGTGCTGTCCGTGTCGCTGATGATGAAGAACAGCGCCGATTTCCGGTCGCCCAGCGTGTCAAGCCCCAGCTCGTCGTAGGCCATGATCTCCCGTACCTCCGCAATATCGAACGGGGCTAACCTTGCGCCGCAGCTAATAAGTATGCTCTTGGCGGTCTTGCCCGCCGCCAGCTTGTACTTTTTGTACTGCCTCACGGCGAAGTGTTGCGGCTCCACGGCTTCCAGCGCGTCAAACATCAAATCGACGGGGTTTTTATAATCCTCGTCGTCCTCCCGCACGTCCATAGCGTTGATTAGCTCCACAAGGGTATTCATGTTTTGCTCGTCCTCCGGGGCCTCGTAGTGAATGTAGCCAATCAGGGCGCAGTACAGGAGCGTTTCAGCCTTTTCCCAAAAGGCGTCCCCGCCCTTCTGGTCGCCCTTGGTGTTGGCGATCAGACAGTTTACCAGCTTCAAAATGTCCTTTTCGCTATGGATATACGCGAAGGGGTTATAGTGAAAGCTCTTTTTGAAATTGATGGTGTTAAACACGCGAATCCGATATTTTGCCCGTTTCAGGGCGTTTCCACATTCGCTCAATACCCCTCCTTTCGGGTCTACGACGACGTATGAGCTATGCAGCTGTAACAGGTATGAGGTAGGCACCCTGCGCCTTGCTGACTTTCATCAGTAGGTTTCAGGGAGCCGCCTCCCAAACCGGACGTACACCTCTCAGCGTATCCGGCTTTCCATGAATCACCTTGATTCTTTGGTTTCGTGTAAGAGTTCAAAGCAGTCAGGGCAGAGAGCCAGAGATTTTCTTCTCATTTTCAGCATTTTCTGCTCAAATATATCCCTGCCTTTCAGCGATTTCAGCGTTCTTACGTGGTGCATACATAAATAGTCTGCATGTTCCCCGCAAATCTCGCATACTCCGGCTTTTATGCGGTTTACTATCGTGTGCCTGCTGTCATATTTCCTATAACTCGGCATAACGTCTGCCACATTGTCATAGCCGTCGCTGTGCTTTCTGAATCCATCATGGTAAAATTCGCAGTATTTACGTCCCTTAGTTGTATCGTATGGGATTCTCAGTACTCCGTTTACCATGTGCCGCTTCTTAATAACACTGACATTCGTTCTGTGCTTTCCTGCCAGAGTTTTTAACATGCTGTACCGCACCATGTAGTAATACTTGTGCAATGCGCCTACGTTTTCTGCTATCCGATAGAAGTTATATAACCCTCGAATTTCGGAATTGAAAGTAGACACAATCTCTGCGTCGCTGCGGTTCATCAGGTCTTTCCTTGGCATAGGCCGCCACATTTCTTTGCCTGTGTCATTGTTGCGTTTCACCTGTATCGCTCCCCGTTCCATCGCTTTTTTAATCCATTTTTCTTTCGGCATATACAGGAATACTTTTCCATACCACACCCGTTTCATGTCGCCGTTTTTACAACGCTTCATGTTCTTGGAATGGATTACTTTGAAATCGTACCCCAGATAGCGTACCGGCTTACTGGAATGGGTGACTTTCGTCTTTTCCTCGGACATTTCCAAATGCAGTTTTTCTTGGAGAAAGATTTTTACATCTTCCTTGATTTTTTCTGCGTCCTTTTTGGAGCCGATAACGCCAATTACAAAATCATCGGCGTAACGGTTGTACTGGATTTTCTTGAAGCCTTCCTCAAACGGATTGTAATAGTGCTGATTCATCTTCTTCCTTCTGGAATCCTTAAATTCTTTTACCAGTTCAGGAGTTGATTTTTCTGCGCCCATTAACGCTTTACGTGCCTTTCTGTATCTCCGGGACGCCCGCTCGTATTCTCTGGTCGTCCTTCTGCGTTCTGGCTCGCAATCATACTTTTCTTTGTATTCCTGCATATAGTTGTCCAGTTCGCTGAGGTAGATGTTTGCACATATCGGACTGATACCGCTGCCCTGCGGAACACCGGAGTAGGTGCAGTTGTACTGCCATTGTTCCATATATCCGGCTTTCAGGAACTTCCAGATTAGACCGATAAAAGCCTCGTCTGAAATCCTTTTCCGCAGTAATTCAACCAACACATGATGGTCGAAGTTATCAAAGCACGCCTTAATGTCTCCCTCGACAATCCATGTAACACCTGTGAAGTTTTTCTTCACTTGCGTAAGTGCCGTGTGACAGCTTCTTTTTGGTCTGAAACCGTGTGAATTGTTGCTGAATGTCGGCTCATAGATTGCTTCAAGAATCATTCTGACCACTTCCTGCACTAACTTATCATCAGTAGAAGTGATTCCCAACGGGCGAAGTTTCCCGTTCTTTTTAGGAATGTACTTTCTTTTTGCAGGCTTTGGCTGATATGTCCTGTTGCGTATGGATTCAATAATCCGGTTAATTCTCGGCAGGCTCATGTTGTCCAGCGTCTGCCCGTCTACCCCCTGCGTCATGCTCCCCTGCGATTTCGCAATGTTCGCATATGCAAGGAGATAGAACTCTGGATTGTATAGGTTGCGATATAATCTTTCATATTTGTAGTTACTTACACTTGCCTTTTCTTCAAGGCTTTTCAAGACATGAATCGGATTTCTCATAGTGTCTCACACACCATCCTTTCTGTTTTGAAAATGATTCACTGTTCCCCTTTGCCATGTAGACGGCTTTCCCGTCCGCAGACTACTATGGGAACTCTGTTGCCATGGTGAATATTCAGAACCCCGCATTTCAGCGTTTTCATAGCCTTTCGGCATTTCACTTTAGGCAATCCCCGTTTAGTACGGTATAAACAAGCGTTCCACGTTGTCGGTATGTGACGTTCGCCTTTTTCCACTTTCCCGTGGCTGAACCTGCTCCGAGTATCAGCAGCCGCATAGCCAAACAATGCGACTGTCAGGAACACTGACGAGTACAACCTCTCTACGTCAGGGGTACGCTCTTGGTCCCGATTTCAGGCTGTCATTCAAGCAGTCTAGCTTCCATCCTCATACGTGGATTTTCATTCCGTCACGCCGGCGCTTCTGAGGCTTCAGCGCCCCGTGTCCTCCGTCATGCTATGGTCGCCCTCCGGTTTCCCTTTTGGGGTAAGACGGGGAATGATAGGTTGCGGCACAATGCCGCTTGATACTTTTACCTACTACTTGCTCAAGGTAGGATTTATACCGCCCTTACGGGCGCACTGGGCTTTAGCCAAAACCTTGTTTTGCCGGAACCGGAACCGCCCACAATCAGGCAATTTTTATTCCGGGCCGTCGCCGGATTCTTGGGGCGGCTGTTCATGGTTAAAAACTCCGTTTGCGTCAAAATCACGTTGTTTTCCGGCTTGGGGTCTACGAACGGCTTTATATCGTCCGGGCCGCCCCATCGGGCCGAACCGTATTCAATGTTTTTGCGCCATTTTTTCGCGTTTTTTTTCTTGAAGTAGACGACTATCCAGATCACGGCGGCCCCGGCTATCCCGGCCAGCAGGTCGCGGGGGTGCAGGCTTGGCAGCGGGTCGCTGCCTAAGAGCGCCAGCCCGTTCACCGTGTCCATGAACCGCTTGCCCATGTTCTCCCCGGCAGACAGCCGGAACGCCTGCCCCAGCTTATCGGCCAGCCAGAAGATGAACAGATAGGGGAGATTGGGCAGGACGTACTTTTTTACTTTGTCGTTCATAGCGCCCGTTCCCCCTTGTCCAGATGTTTTTCCTTGCCGATAGTGGCCTTGGACAGCTCCTTGAACTTGGCGAGCTGGGCCAGCAGGGACGGCTTGCTATGCTGCTTGACGCGCTTTTGCGTGTACTCCGTAAAGGCGGCGGTCAGGGCGTCGGCGTCCTTGCCCTTGAAAAAGACGTAATATTTGCCGTCCCGCCCCTTCTTGGGTGCGAAGTCCACGCCGTACTTGCGGGCCACGCGCTCAAATGAGCGAATCCCCGCCTTGTCCACGTCGATACTTGACATGCCCTTGTTTTGGGCCGCCAGCTGCTTCACGGTCTGCTTGCCCCGGTGGAGCTTTTGCGGGTCGCTCTTTTCCTGCCACGCTTTCAGCACCTTTGCGACAGCCGCTTTCAGCAATCGCCCGGACAGCTTGCCCACTTTCACCACCACTTGCGCAGCGCCGTTGTTGACTTCCTCCTGCATGAATCACCCTCCTTTCTCACAGGTGGGGAAGAAATGCGGCCCGGTCAGTTCTCCGGGCCGCCGTGTTCCTCCTGTTCGCCCTGCCCCTTGACGGTCAGAATCCCGTCAAGCGTCGTCGCCGTGATATTAAGCCGCTGGGCAACGGCAATCTCGTTTTTCACGGCCCCGTCCACCACGCCGCCGCAGATAATCAGGACGTGGGAGCGCCGCAGCATATCGCGGGCCATGTCGATACCGTCCTTGTGTTCGCGGGGGATAGCGTCGTCAATGAACAGCGGCAGGTACAGGCGCGGGCAGATCGGGGAAAAGCCCGCCTCGTACACCGCCCGGCAGTAGCGCCGGGCCGCCTCCATGTTCTCGGTTTCCGTGCCGCTCCACGCGGCGCTGATGTATGCCAAAGGCTTTTTAATCATTGTCATATGCTCCTTTCTTTGGGGCCACGGGCCGGGGCCGGTCGTTCGGCCAGCGTCGCCCGCAGCAGTTCGTTGTAGTCTTTTCCATGCTCAACGGGGGGCGGCTTGCGCTCCACGGTCAGGGCGCGGCCTTGCAACTCCTTGTCGTCCCGTAGGGCCGCCTCAATCCGGCCCATACCGTCCAGCCCCGCCTTGTCGTTGTCCAGACACAAATATATCCGGTCGATCTCCGGGCGGTCGTAGAGGAATTGCAGCAGCGCCAGCGGCGACGTGCCGCCCAGCGACAGGTAATGCCCCCTATCCCATGTGGCAACCCCCCGCGCCTTAAACAGCGTCGCCAGCGACAGGGCGTCTATGGGGCTTTCAAACACGGCCACGGTGCGGCTCGGCCCGCCAGCCGGGAAGCAGAAGTTAAACCGCTTATCGCTCCCCGGTACGTCGCCCTTGAAGTCGCCCATTGTCCCACGCAGGCAGGCAAACCGGGCTTTCCCGGCCTTGTCCCTGCCCACAAACACGCAGTTGTGGTATTTCCGGCTCTCAAAGAAGATACCGGCCCGTATGCACCGGCTGATGATCTCCGAATCTATCCCCCGGCGCTGCAAATACGACACGGCGGCGGTGGCGCAGCGGTTCCCCTCCGGCAGCGCAAAGGCCCTCGGTTGTTCCGGGGGCCTCGTTACCGGCTGGGAAAGAGAAGGGGCCGCCCGTCCGTCGTTGAGTGTCCGCACGGCCTCAACAAACTCCATGCCGCGCACCTTGATTAGATAGTCCAGCGCCGTCTTGCCGCCAAAGCCCCGCGTCGTCCAGTTCCATCTTCCGTTACTGATAACAAGGCTGTCATGGGTCTTTGTCCGGTACTCCTTATCCGTGGGGCGCTTTTTAGTAAGTTCTCCCGGCTCGTAGGTTTGCAGATACGACAGCAAATCCCACTCTTTCGCCCGGTCTATCTGTTCCCTTGTCACTCCGGGCATGGGCAACACCTCCTTTGTCGCATTAAAATAGGGCCTCGTCGTCGTCACCGTCAACAAGGCCCGTTAGGTATTCCTCAATGTCCAGTTGTCCGCTCTCCGAATCCTCCCAGCCCTTGCGGGTTATCCACCAGCGGAACATATCGGCCCCCGTCTGCCAGTGAAACCGGGCGGCGATCTCCGGGTGCAGGTCTAAATATCGCTGGAAAGAACGGATATACAGCGCCTTGTACTCCGGCAGGTCGTCCAGCTCCCGCAGGTTTAACGCCATAGGGCAGCCGATACAGCCCACGCGCTTATATCCCAAGTCATACAGGGGATTGTGCGGAAGATGGTACAGATCGTGAAACTCCCACACGTCGGCGTCCTGCCAGTCGATGATCGGATTGACAACCACTTTGCCCCGCTTCATGCAAAACTCGGTCATGCGCCGTTTCAGGTCGTTGTCGTTGTTCAGCTTGATACGCTCCCGCTTGCCGCTGGGCAGCTCGTAGGTGGCCCGCCGCTGCTTGCGGTTGGCGCTCTCGGCCCAGCGTACCCCCGTCACCGTGTACCGCCCAGCCCCCGCCGTTTCTTTGAGCAGGTCGCAGCACCAGCGCCTTTGACGCATGGGAGCGCCTTTAATGGGAATCAGCGCCCACATGGACGTGCTTTTTCCCTTGAACGTGGGGTAGATGATGGTGTACGATACGCCCAGCGCCCGCCAGCGGGCTTGTTCCTCCCGCACATAGCGCACGGTCAGCGGGTGGTCGGCGGTGGTGTGACTATGCGCGATTTCAAACCGCACACCGGCAAGACGGGCAAGCTCCTTGATTACGTCGCTGTCCTTCCCGCCGCTGTCACAGACCATGAGGCCGCCGGGGTGGTTGGCCTCCGCGTTCGGGGCAAGCATACGCAGCCGGTCTATGGCCGTCTGTACGCGGTCGATCTCCCCGAATAGCGTTAGTTCCTGTAAAATCCGAAAACCTCCTTTTACCGGCTGGAAAAGAAAGCGGGGCGCTCCTGTCCAGCCGTTTTTATCGCGCAAAAAAGGGACGGCCTTTTTCTCGGTCGTCCCATAACGTACAGCGTATTAACATACCTTTTTCCAGCCGGTAAAGTCTTACCAGCTGGTAGAAAGAGGGGGTGCAGGGGGAGGAAACACAGACTTTCCCCCGTCTGCTTGCAAATGGGCGCACTTCCCCCTATAATGAAACTATCGGTTTTAAGCGCCGTCCTGCTCGGCCTTGTAGTCCTCTAGGGCGTCGTCATAGTCCAACAGGAACGAAAAAAGGAAGTAGCCCCGCGCCTCCGGGTGTCCGGCTAGCTGTTCCACATCTTCCGGGAACGGCAGGCCCAGCACGCCGTACAGCGTCCGCAGCACTTCCAGCATTTCGCTTTCCCGGCCATCTTGGTAAAGGCCGGTCAAGATGTTATACAGGCGGTTGGTGGTGTCCGTGTCGCCGTTTGTCACCGTCCACAGCATTTCCACAAACGGCGGGGTATGCGCCCCGGAAATCAGGTTGATCTTGTCCTTGACGATCTCCCCCGAAGGGCGCAGTACCCCCTTGTCTATCAATTCTTGCATGTTTGTTTGCCTCCTTTTCCGTGTTGCCCGTGGTGCCCAAATGGTGCCCAACCTTACAAAAACACGTTATTAGGAGCCTTGACACGATATTTCGGGGAATTGAGAAAATGCCCATTTCATGCGGGTTTGCGGGGCCTTCCTATGAGAAGTCCCGCCGCCTTTTGCCGGGTTATTTCGGTATCAGGCAATAAAAAATAGATTTGTCCTTTACGATACAATAACTCATCGATTATAATATACTAAGAAATGAATCGAGGTGTAGAATTTTGAATGAGAGAGAACAAATCATTCAACTATGGTTCAAAATGTGGCTTACACAACAGGATCTTGGTATGGATGACATTTTTGCGGAAGACGTGATTTATACTGAAAGCTGGAGTCCAAAATATAATAACCGTCAAGTTGTAAAACATTGGTTTAATGAATGGAATACACGTGGCAAGGTGATGGAGTGGAAGATCAAGCAGTTCTTTCATAAAGATAACCAGACGGTTGTAGAGTGGTATTTTAAAAATGAAATGAATAATGGGAATATAGAGGAATTTGACGGAATGTCCTTGATTGTATGGACAGCAGATAATAAAATAAAATCATTAAAGGAGTTTGGATGTAACTTAAACAATTATAATCCTTATGAGGATAGTGATACGCCTAAATTTAGAGATGAAAAGACTAGTTGGTTTTAATCAGAAACAGAAAAATTATATGTGTTAATCTGGCCGAGGAGGCTTGATTATAAAAGTAAAGATAAAAACGCAACGTATGCAGTGATGCATACCAGAGCCGGTAGGTAGCCCGGCCGTCCTGTATATCAGGGTAAGTAACCTGCCCCTCCGGGTTGTCCATTCTTTGCTCATTTCAATCATTAAGGAGGGATTGCCATGAGTATAAGGACAGGCAAGCTGACAGTGTTTTTTGAGGAACCATTTTGGGTAGGTATTTTTGAGAGAGTTGAAAATGGGAAACTTTCCGTTTCCAAAGTAACATTTGGAACTGAACCAAAGGACTATGAGATATGGGAGTTTGTGCTAAAGGAATATGATCGTTTGCAATTTAGTCCATCTGTGGAGGTTACTGAAAAGGAACTAACAAAAAACCCAAAGAAGCTCCAGCGTGAAATTCATAAACAAATGTTGGATAGGGGCGCTGGAACAAAATCTCAACAAGCACTAAAGCTGCAGCAGGAACAAAGGAAACAGCAGCGTAAGTCTAAAAGCCGGGAAGACAAATTGGCAGAAGAGAAAAAAATGTTTGATTTAAAACAAAAAAAGAAAAAAGAGAAACATCGAGGGCATTAAGAATGTAATGTATTCTTACACAAAATTTGGTTTGAGGTAAATGATGGCATCAAGTAAAAATTATTTACAATTTGTTTTAGAGCAGCTGTCCGAGTTGGATGAAATTACATATCGGACTATGATGGGAGAATTTATTATTTATTATCGTGGCAAGATCATAGGAGGCATTTATGATGACAGACTGCTTGTAAAACCCACAAAGTCAGCAATTGCCTATATGACAGATCCGGTATATGAAGTACCTTATGAGGGAGCAAAAGAGATGCTGCTGGTAGAGGAGGTTGATCAGAAAGAATTTTTGACAGGACTGTTCCACGCGATGTATGATGAACTGCCGCTGCCCAAACCCAAAAAGAAAAAATAGGTATTGCGAAGGGAAAACAAATAAATGGACAAGGCAATTTTGTATATACATGGTAAAGGTGGAAATCCGAAAGAGGCAGAGTATTATAAAGCGCTCTTTGAAGAATATGATGTAATTGGTTTTGACTATTCCTCACAGTTACCTTGGGAAGCGAAAAAAGAGTTCCCCAGATTGTTTGATAACCTATGCGGAACATATGAAACAGTAACAGTGATTGCGAACAGCATTGGTGCTTTCTTTGCTATGAGTGCTTTGGCAGACAGCAAAATAGAGAAGGCATACTTTATTTCTCCGGTTGTAGATATGGAAAGATTGATTCGGAATATGATGCAGTGGGCGAATGTGACCGAAGATGATTTGCAGAAACAGAAAGAAATCCCGACATCCTTTGGGGAAACACTTTCCTGGGCTTATCTTTGTTATGTGAGGGAGCATCCTGTTACTTGGACTGTTCCAACGCACATTCTGTATGGAGAAAAGGATAACTTGACATCGTATGAAACAATAGCTGAGTTTGCAGATAGAATCGGAGCAACACTTACAGTTATGGAAAACGGGGAGCACTGGTTTCATACGAAAGAGCAGATGGACTTTCTTTCTGACTGGATCAAGCAATGTACATGATATGTTCAAATGTTGAAACTATGTAACGGAAGAAGATGTGATAAAAAGTAAAAGGAGCCATGGTGTGTGATAAGCCATAGGTTCCTTTTTGCTTTCTAAAAAGGAGTAACATGGCAAAACTTATTTTTACTTCCCGATATTTAAAAGATGCAAAACCATCTCAGAAAGAAAATTATGTCCATTACATTGGAACGCGGAAAGGGGTAGAGAAAATTGATACAAGTAAAAAGCACCTCCCAGCAACGGTGAGTCAAAAGAAGTTAGTGCATCAGCTCCTGCAGGATTTTCCGGCGACAAAAGAAATGCTGGAGTATGAAGATTATCAAAGAAAACCAACAATCGAAAATGCCTCGGAATTTATTTCCTGTGTATTGGAACAAAATCTTGATATAGCAGCGACGCGAAAAAATTATGTGGATTATCTGGCGCATCGTCCCCGTGTAGAAAAGATTGGTGAGCATGGTCTGTTTACAGATGAGGGAGAACCGGTGGTTCTTGGACAGGTGCAGAATCAAGTGGCAGATCACAAGGGAATTGTGTGGACCCATGTGATTTCCCTTCGGCGCGAGGATGCAGCCCGGTTAGGGTATGACAGTGCTGTTCAGTGGATGGCATTGCTGCGTTCCAAACGGGCAATGCTGTGTAAGCATATGAAAATTGACAGCGCCAATCTGAAATGGTACGCTGCATTTCATAATGAAAGCCATCATCCCCATGTTCATCTATTGGTGTACTCAGTAAAAGATGGAGAAGGGTATCTGACAAAGCAGTCGATTGAGGCCATGCGTTCTGAGCTGGCGCATGATATTTTCCGTCAGGATTTTGCAAATATTTATGAGGAACAGGCGCAGTCTCGTATGGATTTAAAGGAACGGTCGGAAGTTGTAATGAAGACATGGATAGATGAAATACGGGCGGGGACGCTTAAGAGTTCGGAAATTGAAACCAGTATGATGCAGCTTTCTAAACGGCTGCAGAATACAGGTGGGAAAAAGGTTTATGGCTACCTGAAGAGAGATGTGAAGGATCTGGTCGATCACATCGTAGACAAGTTGGAGAAAGATGACCGGGTGTCTGCCCTGTACCGGGAATGGGGGCTATGGGAGGATGAGATTGTGAAGACCTACCGAAAACAGACGGAAGAATTACCGCCTTTATCAAAACAGCCTAAATTAAAAAGTATCAAAAATATGGTGATTGCAGAAGCATTGAGGCTTGGCAGTCATCATTTTTTGTTTGAAGAGAATGAAGATGGATACTCAGAACCAAAGGACGATTTTTTTATACAAGAACCAGATCCGGTAGCAGAGCTGACAGGGGAACTAGATTCGGACTATGCGGTGGAGGAACTCAAGCAAGAGCTTTTTCCTAATGGCAGAAAAGAAAAATCCAGTTCCAACTGGTGGACAGATGGATATATACAGGCTAGGAATTATTTGTATGGCAGCGATTCTACATTGCAGGATTTTGAAAAGGCATATCAGAAGTTCCTTCAGGAAGCAGAGCAGGGGAATGGGTTTGCCATGCACGACCTTGGTCGAATGTTTGCGGATGGCTTGGGACGGGATGCGGATGTGGGGCTGGCACAGAAATGGTATGAGAAAGCATTGGAAGCATTTCTTGTAAGAGAAGAATCCGTAAAGAAAAAGGAGAAACCATATCTGCAATATCGTATTGGGAAAATGTATGCTTCTGGTTTGGGAGCAGAACAAAATTATGAAAAGGCGGCACACTGGTTTTCCCAGGCGGCTGCAATGGATCATAAGTATGCCCAGTATTCTCTGGCTGGGCTTTACCGGCGGGGCCGGGGGGTGGAGCAAAATGATATACGGGCGTTTTCTCTATATATGAGTTCAGCAGAGCAGGGGAATCCTTATGCCAGCCTGGAACTGGCGAAGATGTATAGGGATGGTTTTGGTACAGAGCCGGATTTACACCAGGCAGAGTGGAGATTTCAGAATGCGTATTCCGGTTTTGTGGTTCTGGAAGAAAAAAGTCATGATGATAAACTCCAGTACCGGATTGGTCAGATGCTTCATACTGGAACGGGAACCAGCAAAGATGATGAGGGGGCGGCCAGGTATTGGGAAAAGTCTGCAAAGCTGGGGAATATCAATGCTCAGTATGCACTTGGAACACTCTGGCTGGAAACGGGAAGTGGAGACAGCGGCCAGGCAGTGGAATGGCTTACAAAAGCAGCAAATGCAGAGCACTCAGCCGCCCAGTATGTGTTGGGGAAATTATACCAGGATGGTGTGTATTTTAATAAAGATATGGATCAGGCCATGAAATGGTTCCGCGCTGCAGCAGAACTTGGAAATGAATATGCTGCATATCGGATGGGATGTTTGTTGCTTTTGGGGGAGAAAATACCGAAGGATGTGGAAGCGGCTGTGAAGTGGCTCAGCCTGTCAGCGGAAAAAGGAAATCCATATGCGCAGTATCGGCTTGGAATGCTATATCTCAAGGGGGAAGTGTTTTCTCCTCAAGTGGAAGTGGCAATGAAATGGCTTCAACAGGCAGCGGAGCAGAAAAATGAATGGGCCTTTTATCAGTTAGGGAAGTTATATCTTTCAGGAGAACATGTAACGAAAAATGTGGAAACAGCAGTACATTACCTGGGATTATGTGCGGAAAAAGGAAACCAGTATGCTCAGTATGTGTTGGGAAAGTTATATCTCTGTGGCAGAGATGTTTCCCGTGATCGGGAAAAGGCAGTGGAATATCTAACAGCATCGGCAGAACAAGGAAATCTGTATGCCAGTTTTTTACTGGAACATCTGGATGCATATCAGGATCCGTCCTTATTTCTGGCAGCAACCAGACTGCTTCATCATCTGGAAAAGCTGTTTTGCGAAGAAGCACAGAGACCAATGGAAATGAAGCGGTATCAGATTGACCGGAAACGACGCAGGAAACTGTCAGAGAAAAAGCAGGCTCAAGGACATCATAGGGAGGATCAGGAGCCAGCACAAGGTATTTATTGACGAAGGAGGATGGCATGGGAGAATTTGTTTATTTTACGGAAGAACAGAAACAGAGGGCCAATGCGGTGGATCTGGAAGATTTTCTTTCCAGGCAGGGGGAAAAGCTGCTTCGTTCTGGAAGAGAAAAGCGCCTGGCCAGTGATCACAGTATTACAGTGAGGGGAAATCGATGGTATGATCACGCGACAGAAAAGGGAGGATGTGCCATTGACTTTGTGCGGATGTTTTATAACCAGAGCTTTCCGGACGCAGTTACAATGCTACTTGGCGGAGAACAGGGAGTTGCATACCGGGAAAGCGCGAATCAGCAACTAGAACCGAAAAAGCCATTCGTACTTCCAGAGGCGAACCAGACCATGCACCGTGCTTTTGCGTATCTGATAAAGACAAGGTGTGTGGATCCTAAAGTAGTATCTGTATTTGCAGGAAAACACATGATTTATGAAGATGTCAAATATCATAATGTTGTGTTTGTGGGTTTTGATTCAGATGGAATTCCACGCCATGCACATAAAAGTGGAACCTGTCAGAAGGGACAACCATTTAAGGGGAATGTAGAAGGATGTGATCCAAGGTACAGTTTTCGTTGGATTGGGAAGAGTAATACCGTGTATGTATTTGAGGCACCGATTGATATGCTGTCTTTTATTTCCATGTATCAAAAGGGGTGGATGGATCATAGTTATGTGGCACTCTGTGGGGTGGCAGAACATGCATTGATGCAGCTTTTGAATGATGCACCGCACATCTCCCAAATTGCTTTATGTCTGGATCATGATAAGGCGGGAATCCAGGCAAGGGAACGGATAAAGAAAAACCTGTCTGAGCGGGGATACCATATGGTATTCTCGCTTTTTTCAAATCTTAAGGATTGGAATGAGGATCTTCAAGAGCTGAAGAAGCCACCGCCGGAATATATGAACAGACAGCAGACAGTTATACAGATGATGTGAGAGGAGGGGAGTAGGATACAGGGAGTCATTATATTTATTTGTATAGGTTTGGGGATGTTCGCTGTAATCGGCAGTCTGGTAATGATATCAAATCATTATACCTTAAACGGAATTAAATCGAGAACGGTAGGAGACGGGCAGTATGGAACTGCACGGTTTGCAACGGAAAAGGAAATACGGGAAACGTATGCTCATGTACCATATGAACCGGAGCAATGGAGAGCAGGAAAGCATCTACCAAAAGAGCAGGGGCTGGTAGTTGGATACAAAAAGAAAGGAAATTCCATCACAGCACTGGTAGACAGTGGAGATATTCACTGTCTCATGATCGGGGCAGCAGGAGTGGGTAAGACCGCAAACTTCTTATACCCTAATATCGAATATGCCTGTGCTTCTGGAATGAGTTTCCTCACCACAGACACGAAGGGCGATCTGTTTCGTAATTATGCAGGTATAGCCAAGGAATATTATGGCTATCGGATTTCCATTCTGGATTTACGAAATCCCACCCGTTCTGATGGCAACAATATCCTGACGCTGGTTAATAAATACATGGATGAGTATTTAAAGAATCCTGAAAATCTGGCAGCAAAGGCAAGAGCAGAGAAGTATGCGAAAATTACAGCTAAAACAATCATCTGCTCTGAAGGGGCTTCTGCCAGCAGTTATGGACAAAATGCTTTTTTCTATGATGCAGCAGAAGGTTTGCTGACTTCTGTGATTCTGTTGATTGCAGAGTATTGCCCGCCAGAGAAACGCCATATCATTTCTGTGTTCAAGCTGATTCAGGATCTTCTGGCGCCATCCCCAGTGAAGAACCGGAGCCTGTTCCAGTTACTTATGGATAAGCTGCCACCTACTCACAAGGCGAAGTGGTTTGCAGGAGCAGCTTTAAATTCTGCGGATCAGGCAATGGCCTCTGTGCTATCCACAACCATGTCCAGATTGAATGCGTTTCTGGATTCTGAAATGGAACAGATCCTGTGCTTTGAGAGTACCTTGGACACGGAAACATTCTGTAGGGAAAAGTCAGCAATTTTTATTGTGCTGCCGGAAGAGGATAACACGAAGTATTTTATGGTATCCCTGTTTTTACAGCAGCTTTACCGGGAAATGTTGTCGATTGCAGATGAACATGGAGGAAAGCTACCCAACAGAGTCATGATGTTTGCGGATGAAATCGGAACCATACCAAAAATTGAATCCATGGAGATGATGTTTTCCGCAGGCCGTTCCAGACGGATCAGCATGGTTCCTATCATTCAAAGCTTTGCGCAGTTGGAAAAGAATTATGGAAAAGAAGGTTCCAGTATTATCATCGATAACTGCCAGGATATTTTGTTTGGAGGTTTTGCACCAAACTCAGAGAGCGCAGAAATTTTATCAAAAGCATTGGGAAACAGAACAGTGTTGTCTGGTTCTATATCCAGAGGAAAAAATGACCCCAGCCAGAGCCTGCAGATGATGAGCAGACCATTAATGGCGCCGGAGGAGTTAAAGACCTTGCCAAAAGGAAATTTCATTCTTGCTAAGACAGGGGTATGCCCTATGAAAACAAGGCTTCCTTTGTTTTTTAAATGGGGTATCCGGTTTGAGGAGGTTTATGAAGTCCCGGAACAGGCAGCAAGAGAGGTTGTATATGCTGACCGATTGGAATTGGAGGAGGAAATAGTAAGGCGGTCTGATTTTGATGAGGAAGACTTATGGAGGGGATCTGTTGAAAGCGGAAAGTTGGAGGAGGCTTCGTTTTTAGGGGGAAAGGCTCATGGAGAGACAGGGAAGGAAAAACAGCATAAGGCAGCTACTCGAAGACCACCTCTTAGAACCGATTAGCAGAGAGGAGAACAGATGGCTTATTTTTCTAAAATTTATTCTTCAGATCTGCCTCATCGGGCTAAAGCTGTGTATATGTATTTGAAGGATCGGAGTAATACAGACGGACAATGCTATCCTGCGATTGGCACTATCGCAAAGGAATTAAACCTATCACGGAGAACTGTAGAACGGGCGATTCAGGATCTGGTAAAGGCTGGGCTTATAAAAAAGGAACAGAGGTGGCGTGAAAACGGAGGAAAAAGCAGTCTTTTATATACGCTGATAGACAGCAGCTAGAAGATACGCCACCAAGGGATCAGTTTGTTTTCTTGGTGGCATATGGGATATGGCAATATGACATATGAAGAGAAGGTATCACTTGAAGAACTATAATAATCAGAGAAAAAATTAGACAGTTATTTATAAAAAAAGAAGGTGAGTGTGAGGTTAATGCGTATCAATTTTTGGTGAATATAAAACAACTTAGGGTAAGAAAAATATTTCCGAATAAAACAATATGTGGTATAATAAAAAACAATGCTATGTGAACAAAAAGGGTGCTGCGATGAATCAATATATTGGACAGCAATTTGCTGCTTTAAGATACGAAAAAAATATTTTGGTTGTTGAAGAAACTACATCTGCTGGTGGATGCGGCTCCTTCAACGCGGCTTCTTCATGTCCTGCGTCAGCCTGTCTTTATGACAGTGCGGCGTGGGGCTTTTTTATTGCCTGAAAGGAGTATGAGAACATGAGTCTGAAATATACCTGCCCCAGCTGTGGAACCCCCTTGGGTTATGAGGGATTGTGTTGGAAATGTAAGTGCGAGCAAGAACGGCAAGCTGCTCTTGCCTGGACGCCGGAACAAATCACGAAGAAACAGAAAAACCTGATCCAGAACATCCAGAGGCTGGCTGACATGGAGGACCCAGAGTTCGCCGACTTTTGGCAGCTGCTTGGCTACCATGATGCCATCACCTCGGAGATTCAGCGAGTGGCACTGGCCGCAGAGGTGTTCTGGCCCTGTGAGCTCTATTATCACGCTCCCGCCGATGTGCGGGATGGTCTGATCCATGCGCTGTTGTCCGCGGAATATTCCAGCGCAGCCTCCAACCTGATGAGTTGCCTTGCTATGCAGGGAGATGACAAGGCAATGGAGACGCTGCTGGAGCTGGAGCGAAATCCCCGGCCCTGGCGCAAGGGCCTCTATGTGGACCCATCCAGCTATGCGCAGATCGGAGGCTGGACCTTCAACAAGGAGGGCCAGAAAATCCAACTCAACTTCGACACTTGCTATCCTATGGTCAAAGGAACCACCGATGAGAAATCTCCCGTCCGCATTGGCCGGGCAAGGGAGGACACATGCCCCCACTGTGGCGGGCGCATGGTGGACATGCTGGTATTGGACGGCCGGGATGAGCGGCTCCGGTTCCTGGGACTGGACGGCATCTTGACCGCCACCTGCTGCCCCAGCTGTGTGGGATTTCTCAAAGGCCCCGCCTTCAACCGGTTCACCCTGGATGGCGGCGTGGAGGTCTTCCCCTCCGAACTCTTTGACGGGGCGGAGAAGACGGATTGCTATGTCAGTCCCGAGGACTACAAGGCCCTCACGGAAAATCCCTTTGTGCTGGGCGAAGCGCCTGTGCCCCTGTTTTACGGCGCGGCCTGCCAGGATGTGAACACCATCGGCGGCTTTGCCAACTGGGTGCAGGACGCGGAATATACCACCTGCCCCCACTGCGGCAAACCCATGAAGTATCTGGCTCAGATCCAGTGGGATACGGTGTTTGATTGTGCGGAGGGCACGCTCTATGTGGAGTTCTGCTCGGACTGCCAGATCGTATCCATGCAGCACCAGCAGACCTGAGAGGAGACCTTGCCATGAGTTTACCAAAGCGTGACGGCGTACATGACCGCTACTATCTGATCCACAAGCCGGGCACCTCCCCGGAGGTGCTGGCAGAGGCGGATCTCTGCATTCAGGATGTACTGAATGGCACCGCCCGTGAAAATCACTCCGCCTACCCGACCGTAGTGCGAAATCACAACGGGACACCGTTTCTTCCCGATCAACTGCTGGAGCGGTATCTGACCGGTCTGCCGTTGAAGGAATTTCCCTGCGATGTTGCTGTTTCCCTATGCGATGCCATGCGGCGGCTGGTTGGCTGGGAAGAGATCCGCTATACATTGGAGAAGTACATAGAAAAGCAGGTGCAGGAGCGGTTCTTCCTTGTGGGAGAGCGGGATGATGGCTTTACCGTCTTCCCGCCCTGTACAGTACTGCCAGAATTGCATCCGGAGGATGTGGATGAAGGTCTGCTGCGCTTTGCCTGCTATGTGGCGATCTGCCATACGGTGTATGGGCAGAGTTTTGAATCCCTCACCACTGAACACATCCTTGGCCTGATTTCCCAGATTCGTCCTGACATGGTAAAGGAACTGAAAACCAATGGTAGCGGCAAATTGCCGCCTAATATCCAAAAGCGGAAAACAAAGCACCTGACCGCCTCGGCTAACGACGCTTTCGCCACCATCCGCATTACCGCCAGGGACTGCGGCGAGGGGGCCTGTGAGGAGGCTCTCAGCTATCTGATTGAGATTTTGGAGCAGCCGGAGTTCCCCCACAGCTACTCCATCGAGTTTCGCGGACCAGAGAAGATCTACCTGCCCATCCCCGGCCTGCCCAAGAAGGGTGTCCATCAGCTTTTTGCCTGTGCGGTGCGGTATCCCCGTCTCCATGTCCGGATGGAGAATTATGCTCGGCTGGCCATGCAGGAGGACGAGTGGTACAACAACCTCTCTGATGAGTCCTGCGCCATGCCTGGCACCTTTGCCGTGTTTGCCCTGGGACTGGAAGGGCCGAAGTGGTGGCGGCTGGTGTGCGATTACCTGGATCGCTGTGATGACGAGCACTCCTCTTTGCAAGAAAAGTTTATTCACACCTTTTTTAAGAAGTACGGGTTTACTGCTCAGTCCCTGCCGGTGCTGGTCCACGGTGTCCAGTCCATGCAGAATCTGAAGCCCGCAAAGGAGTTCCGCACCCTGATCGCCAATGAGGAGAGCCTGGATGCGCTACTGGAGATCAAGGGGCATCTGGAATATTACCTGTCGGAAGAATCCGGCAGCAACAAAAGGGCGCTGGCCTACCTGTGGCGTGATGTGCTCTGGGCCATCTGGGGCACAGCCTATGAAAACGGCGGCAGCAAGGTCATCAAGACGGCGCCCAAGGAACTGAAAGAGAAATACCAGCAGGTATTTGCGTGAGGAGGAAGTAGAATGAACAGCGAACAGGTCACAGCATTTTTGCAAGAGCATTGGTATATTGCCTCGGTGCTCATCGGGGCCGTGATTTTAATTGGAGCGATCCGCAACTGGAACTGGCTCTGCAATCCCACTGGTACGCGAGATGCCCACCGCCACAGCAGAGGATACCGGCGGGTGGTGTTCTTCTTGCTGGGTGTCCTCCTGATCGTAGTGAGCATCTGGGGATTTGTACTGAAATTGAAATAGGAGGAGAAAGACTATGATGACTGAGAAATATCCCACCTGGCTCACCGGCCATGTGAAAGAGTGGGCGGAGAAGCGTTTGCCCACCGTGACACTCTGTTCCACCACCGGCAATGAACTGCTGGAGGTTTGGTATTACGGAGATCTGCTCACGGTGAAAGGAGAGCCCCAATCCTATATTGTAGATGGCTCTCCGGCTCCCGGACTGGTGGCAGCCCGTGACCCGGAGAGCGGCGAGGAGTTCGTCATCTTTGACGGTGGACGGCATGGCTACGACAATATGTTTTGCGATGAACATAATCCATCTGAATTGGAACATCGTCCCCTCAAGCGGTACGAAATCCCTGCCTCCAAACTGGTGCTGGAGCTGGGTTACAGTATCGACTATGAAGACGAAAAAGAAGACTTCGACCCGGACGAGGCAGATACTGTGGAACTAATCAACGGTGAGCGTATACCTTGGGAGCAGGTCAAGCGGGATGGCATCGACTATATCGCCCTTTACTATGTGAATGAGAAAGGAAAACCCGTCCAGATACTGGACGCGGAATTGGCATGAGTATGGTAATTCAATCCTTTGACAATCTGCACGACAACCGAGTCCTGCGCTACTGCGCTGACTTTGAAGCCCATACCCTGCACATGGATACCCAGACCGAGGCCGGAGAGAAAGTATCCGTTCGCTTCACCGGCCTGCTGGCCCACTGGTTTGAAAATGTGATTCAGGACAACATCCTCTTTGGTATGGACGAGATTACCGTGGATGGGTTTTTCCAGCAGTACAAAGACCTGCTGGGCGGGACTATCTCTTACGGCTTTCCCGCCTGCTGCAGTATCGAGGGACTGCGGAAGCGCATGGAACGGGAGCACATCCGGGTATTTGTCATCGACTCATCCCTTGGACTGTGCGGATTTGTACTGGCTCAGGAGGTGGAACTGCAATGTCCATAACTGCCTATAAAGTAGAAGCCGTCGGTCATGACCGAACCGGAGAAGACTATGGCTATGTAAATATCATGTACCGCTATGGCAACAAGCAGTCTTGTCCTCGGCCAGATCAATGTGAAAAGATGGAGGTCATGTGGGCGGATGAGAGCGTCTATGGGCCGCCTGCTCCCGGCAGCAAGGTGGGCGACTTTATAAAGACATGGCTGATGGGCTCCTGGGACTGCGGAGTATTCACCCACCGGGAGATTGCCCAGCGGCTCATGGATGCCTTCACCGGTCTGAAGCTCAAGGAACTGGCGTGGTTTGAGAACCCCAGAGAAAAGACTCTGAAAAATGGTAAACCGCGTGCGCGCCGGGCCAAGTGGCTACCGGAGCGAGAGGTCGATCTGGTGTATCTCTACTCCGATTACTATATTGACGCAAGAGAACCTGCTTCTGCCCAAACCGACTTCTTCACCGTCACAAGGATGGACGCCTGGGGCGAGAGCACTTGGTTCATGTGTACCCCGGAGGCCGCCGAGAAGCTGATCGCCATGAATTACGACAATCTGGCCGTCAAGGAAACCACCATTGTGGGATAGGAGAAAAATGAATGATGACTTTGGAACAACTGCCCCCCAAGGGCGTAAAGCGAGAACAGGCCATTTTGGAGCTGGGCAAGGATGAAGCAAACGCCGAACTGCTGTTCCAGCTTGTGAATACAGAAAAGGGCAAGTACAAAACGGCTGCTCAGAAGGCTTTGGCGCATCTGGAGTATGCCCCTGCTGCCCCATTGTGGGCCAAGTTGGTCAAGGGTAAATGGATGGGCAGCAATATCATGTCGGATGCCTGTTCCGACTGTGTATCGGAGCAGATCGCCCCAGTTATTCTGAAGACTCTCTCCAAGCTGCTGGACGAGGGGGACACAAAGCCGCTGGATATAGAACAACTGAACTTCTGTTTCCATTTGATGTTGGGGAAAGCCTCGCCTAAAATGCTGGAGGTCTACCGCTTCCTGGCGGAAAACACCCAGCGGATCGCCCAGCTGAAACGCACGCCTGTTTATTCTGATGATGATTGTACCTCCTGGTGGATCACGGACGGGCTTCGCATTTGGGATGCCACACCCAAGGAAAAAGAGAAAATTCCCGCTGTGGTGCTGACCGCCTCCCTGATCCGCAATCCGGATGAGCGACTGCAAGCATTGGCTGATGAGCTGAATGAACGCTACGGCGGCAACTGGCTGATGCCGGTCTTTATGAAGGCGATCATCACCCAGCCCAAGGAGCAGGTGTACGAGACCTATTCGCCCCTTCTGGATACGCCGCAAAAAGGCTATTTGTTCCATGCGCTGGGAATGCTCCATTACCGCTGTTATCCGGAAGGCTGGACCTATGAACGCCTGGGCCCGGATGGAATGATCGCTCTGATTTTCTGGGGGAATTATAGCTATGGAACCTATGACACAAGGTTTATGATTGAACGCTATGTGGATCTGGATGAGCGGTGGCTCTTTGATTTGGCCAAGGACCCGGAGGGCCGCAAACCTACGGTGACATGGCAGACCTACAACCGGAGCGGTGTGCTATATGGAAGCTACGACGAAATGTTCATCAGCCTGCTGCCCCGCAAGGTAGAAAACCCGGAACTGAAGAGCATTCTGCGGGACTACTTCCGTATTCGCAGCGAAAAAGTAAAAGTGGAAGAAAGTATTGCTGTTTACAAAGATGCTGCTGAGCGGTTCGGGGATGAATGAGTACAAGACGAGAAAGCGGGTGCCTTATGTACCAAATTGCATATATTGGCCGCTGGGAGACCCTCCCGGAAACGGCTGCCGCCATCTGTGACCATGACACTCCCAAGTTGGAGGCGTTGCTCCAAGGCGGGCTGGATTTGGGTGCTCCTATCCAGCTCAGCGAATACATCAAGCTGATGCCATTGGAAATCGCGGTTTTTCGGAACGATGTGCCTATGATTCACTTCCTGCTGGAGCATGGAGCTGATCCCGGTCTGGCAGAGGAACAGCCCCTGCTGCTCACCGCTGCCCGCTGTTGTGGGCCGGAGGTGGTCACCCTCTTTGCTGGACAGGCCGCAAAACTCAGCCCGAAGCAGAAAGAGCGTGCCTTCCAGGAAGTACGCTGGGGCAAGCGCCCGGAGAATATCCCGGTGCTGGAGCAAGCCGGGATCACAGTGGACAAGTTTGGCGGCGAGGCATTTCGGGCCGCTGTGTCTGATGGAGAGGCCAAACTTGCCAAACTCCTGCTGGAAAAAGGTGCAGACATCAATTACCACAAGCCGGACATGGTGTTCCCTTATGCTTCCACCCCTGTCACCGAGGCCGCCCGCTCCAACGATTTCCCTATGGTGCGCTGGCTCGTGGAACAGGGGGCCGACATCACCATTGCCGACAAATACGGCGACCGGCCTTACACCGTGGCGGTGCAGAACAAAAATCAGGAGCTGGCCGACTACTTAAAAGCCCTGGAACCGGAGGACTGGCACAATGAGCAGGAAAAGATCCGGCAGCTCATGCCCTATAAACTGCCCGCCAAGCTGGTGGAATACTTGAAGACCGGCCCCCTGCGTTTGGAATTCCCGGAGCAGGAGTGGGTGAAATGGGCGGAGCTGTACGCCTACATGGATGTGCAGGAGATGACCTGGAAACGAAAAAGGCTGCTCTCCCTCATGGCGGCCATGGACAATTACAGCGACTACCTGCTGCTGTGGAGCCCCAGGGACAAAAAGCTGTGGTATCTGGACATCGAGCACGAGGAGTTCCATCCCCTGGCCAAATGGGAGGAATTTATCGCTGATCCCGGAAAATATCTCAATGGAATGATCGAGGGCGAGTTTGAGGAATAAGGAGCAAACCGATGACATCAATAGATTTTTTGAACAAAGTACATAAAATCCTGGATTCGCAGGAATACAACCTCTCTTACTCTCCGGCCAAGTCCAAGAACTTCATGCTGTACTGCAATGGCAACTTCATCGGTGGCCTGTTCGATGAGGCGCTGTGCTTCGTCTACGCCGACAGTGTGAGTGAACTGCTGGGGCAGCCGGAACCCGTCTACCGCGGCTACTCCAGCACCGCCCAGCACAGGATGCTGGTGATCCCGGAGGAACATTGGGCGAAGGCGCTGAAATTGCTTTATACCGAGAAATTTGACTGGAGCCGGTTGGTGTACGACATCACCTACACCAGCATTGGCGCAGCAGTGGTGGAGGACTTCTACGACGAGAATGTGGTATTCCTGCGCTTCTGCTTTGAAAAGGAGCTGCTGAAAAAGAACCCTCTGGACCGGTATGACCGTATCCTGCGGATGGTCTATCTCAATCAGGACTTGACAAATACCGGTAAGAATTTGTTTCCTGAGTTGCTGGACAAGTTCCTTGCTTTTTATGATCGGAAAGGAAAGACCAGTCTGGAAACCATGCTGAAACGGTGGTACACCCAGCTTGAAAAGGAATACCGCAATCATATAGAGGGATGAGGAGAATGATCTATGTTTGAAGAATTTTATGAGATGTACGAGCCCGAGGAGCAGGAAGTGGTCGCTCTGATCAATCGCTGCATCGGGGGCGGATATAACAACAAGGGTGGCTTTTGGCAAATGACCGTTGTGACGCTGGGCATGGTGTTCTGTGACACCGGCAAAGTTACCACCAAAGAGGAGCGGCTGGAGTGGCCAGTCACAGACGAGGAACGAAACAGCGATAAGGGCTGGGAACGCTTTCAAAACGAGCAGATCTGCCGCCTGAAGATCCGCCGGATGAAAGAAGAATGGGCAAAGGATTTGGTGGCGTGGCCCTGGTGTATCTCCCAGGTGGTCAAGGCCCATGAGGACTGCCCGGAACTTCAGACCGTTCTGGACGAGTACCACAAGCCGGTGGTGCTCCAGGACCAGGTGCTGGGAGAACTGACACTGGACAAGGACCATGATGTCTTTGAGGGTGAGATCCAGTGGCGCGGAAAGGATGTGCTTCTTTCCCTTGAGGTCAATGCCGAGAGCAAGCCCTCCTGGACCCGCGCCCGCAGTGCCGCCAAGAAGCTGCTGGCCGACTGTGAAACCTGGGACAAGGCCATGCGAGAGCTTGCAGCCAAGAACCTGACCGGGCTGGCCAACAACTGGCTCTCTCAGGATGAGGAAAATCCCCGTGATCCGGAAACAGACCCCATTACGGAGGAAGAACTTGCCCGGCGAATCAGCATGACCAGCCTGTCCGTCACCTCCGGCGGCAGCTTCACCGCTTGGTTTGACTGCGACGAGATGTTCACCGACCATGCAGTGACAGTCTACGGCTCCTTGAAAAAGGGCCTCAAAACTGCCAACATTGAGGGGTAAGGAGGATAATATTATGAAACTGAACTGTAAACGCATTGATTTTACATATACACCCGGCGAGGAAATCTTCAACTTTCCCGAGGAATCGGGACTACCCTTTATCTTCGATGTAGAGGAAGAACTGACGGCTGATCCTGCTGCCATGGATGCGGTGGGAGAAATGCTGGATGAGGCGGAGAAATTGGCAGGAAAGGCCAAAACTGCCATCAAAGCGGCGCTGGCGGACGAGGACAGCCGCTACCATAGCGTTGTGACATTTTTCATGGAGTTCCACCGAGACGATGTAGGCCCGGATATTGCGGCGGAACTCTTTCCGGGAACCGACCCGGCCAAGTTGTCCTTTGCCGAGATGGTGGACTTTTTGAAGCTCAAGCGGTTCGGCAGTCTGGTGGATGACGAGATGGATCAGCAAGTTTTCATTCTGGACCTATCCTTCAATCCGGAGATTACTGACGAACTGATGGTGATCTACTTTGACTTGAACAAGGAGATTTTCTGTATCACCCATGAGAGCTGAGGAAAGAAAAAGAGAAAAATATCTGCCCACGCTTCTGATCCAGCAGATCTGCCTGCAATGGTATAAAGACTGCCGGGGCGGAAACGCCGCCGCACAACGGAACCAGTATCCCAGAGCGATGCGGCTGCCTAAAGACTTCTTCTCTTATTATTCCTTTGGCCTACCTACTCACTTTGCATCTATCGTACAGAGGCCCGATGGATTTCGGATTGATAGGGACTGTCGCAGGCTGATGGAATGGAAGCCTAATGGCACAATGCGGCTTCACCCTTTTGAACTGATTCAGCAGGAGTCCGGAATCCAGGTGCGTTACCGCTATGATTGGCATATTGGTGCGATGCCGGAGCGATATACCTATGATAAGACCGGGCAAAAACAGCCCCTCAATGAGCTGGCACTGGATTTGATTCCTGGTGATTATGGTCGGGCTATCTGCAATGGGAGGTTTCGAGACTGGGACACAGGGATCTGGTATTATGTGCTGGACATTTTGAATGTGATGCCGCTTACAGAACCCACCGACGCATTGACCAGTTTTATGGACAGAGAACCGAATATGATATATACCCAGATCGACCGGCTGTGGTGATAAAAAACAGGAGGATAACCACATGATTTCCACAAAAGATTTATCTGGCCTTCCCAATGCGGAGCGCCTGAAAAACTTCTGCAAAGGGCTGGCGGCTCTGGACATCATCATGGTGGAGGAGGAATGGAGCTTCATCCGCCACTATACATACAACCCCGCATGGCGAAAAGGCAAGGAGGCATTCTTTGCCACCGATGGTAGCGACCAGAGTATGATTGTCCTATTCGCGCCCGAAGGCTGTGTGATTAACGGCGTGGATTCTGAACTCTACGACTGGGAGGCAAAACTTCCCCGTATCGAAGACCTGACAGATGGGATGCCCCCTGCTTTGCAAAAACTCATGGGCAGCCGTGAAGTCAAAAAGATGAAAAGCACCTTCTGCGTCTGGACGGAAGATGGCACCACCTGGAACTGCAATCCCATGGACGGCGAGGATGCATCCAAGGATCTGCTCACCACGATTGATGGCAATCCACAGACCTATGTGAAGTATGGAAAGTGGTTTTACCCAGCAGACCTGCCTTTGGAGGCTGTGCGCCAGCTTGCTGATGGGGGGCCGGTAACAAAAGAACTGGTCGTTGCACTGAACCCCAAGCGCAATGAATGGGAAGAAATCAAGGCGGGCCTGGACAAGATCGGGTATCCAAATGAACTTTGATTCGCAGCAGACAGGAGGTGAATTGAATGATCAAAGAACGCATCCCTATCTCTGGCGACCTGGGCAGCAAGGTCAAGCAGCTGATGGAGTACGCCGGATGGCAGGAAGGCCGCAGTGTGGATATTTCCATTGCGGAGAAGTATTACGCCGATCATGGCGTTCCGATGATGAAGACCACCCAGCGGTTTTACCGCAAATATTTCGGCCTGTGCTGCGAGTGGTACCTGGCGCAGAAAAAGCTGAAATGGGCGGCTGACTTTGAGTTTGCTCTGTTCCCTTACCTGGTCAATGGAATTAAAAACCATTTGGAGGACGCCTATTTCCGGGATATGTCCGGCTGTGAGCTGGCGGAGATCGAGCAGGCAGCTGGTCAGAAGTGCCAGCCCATCGGTCACATCGGCTACTACTACCCGGCAGAGGTTTGGATCTCGGAGTATGGGAAACTGTATGCGAAATATGAGTACCAGGATGAGATTGAGTGCTTTCCAGATGTGTTTGCCCTGATCGAACGGGAACTGCGGCAGTGCAGCTTTGATTCCGCTGCCATGAAAACTGTGGAGGCACTGGACGGAAAACTATGAAACAGGACTTTACGATTTGGCGCAATCAAATATTGAAGAATCCGTGGGACATTTCACCGCTGAAATTCGAAATGACACAGGATGAGGTCATAGAAATTTTTGGGAATCCCGATGCCGTTTCCACCATGAGAAGCGATGGGAAACCTTTAATCCTCAAATATCATGACATTGAACTGCATTTTGATGGAAAAGCCCATCGTGGGCTCCACTTGATTTACAGCGACGATGAGATTGAACTGAGCATTACAGCCGAGCACGAAGAAATGCTGCAACCAATCACCAACACAGAGCCGGTGGACAACGAATTTTTCCTTCGGGATGGAGCCGTCTATTTCTCTGGTCTATATGAAAACGGCTTGTTGAAGGGTGCTGCGCCCAAAGACTTCTGCTGCTGGTGTTACTGGGGCAAATCCTCTACGGCCTGCTTTCTCGGCGGGATTCGCCTGCGTGGAGCAGACCCGGCATCGTTTCGGGTGTTAAACTATGCCTACGCGATGGACAAAACAGCCGTCTACACCACCAGCGGGAGAATCCCAGATGTAGAGCTGGCAGCCTTTCAGGTATTAGACAACGGCCAGAACGATTCGGGTGCGCCCCAGGGATATGCAAAGGACAGCCGGCAGGTCTACTTCCACAACGGAGACGGCAAGGTAAAGATCATCAAGGGCGCGGAAGTTTCCTCTTTCCGCTCGTTGGGCGATACCTATTTTGCCAGGGATGAGAAACGGATCTATGCCTACGGCAAACAACTTTCCAAAGCAGAACTGACTTCTTGGGAACTGCTTGGGCACTGGTATTCCCGCGATGCCAAGCGGGTGTACTACCTCAACCGGGAGATCAAGGGCGCAGATCGGGACAGTTTTACAGTTTGCACTCCTGTGGACGCGGCTCTACTTGCCGATCATCTGGCCCGCGATAAAGACCATTTTTACCAAAACGATGAGATGATCGAAGAAACACAGTGGCTGGAACAGCTGCGCAAAATGACCCAAGAACCGTAAACGGAGGGAAAACGACAATGGATTATTTGAAAATACTGCATGAAAACCCTGATTTGGCGGATGAATTTGATTCGCTGTTTGACTTCTTCCTGCTGGATGAGTTATTCCCGCGGAATGACGCAGAAGGCCGATGCACCTTTTCCCTGCCCGGCATGGCCTTTGCCAGAGATGGCTCCGGCGGAGAATACCACCTGTTGGAAGATGGCTCCATTGGATATTACAGCAGCGAAGGGGAGGCAGGCCGTCTCGCCGAGAGCATGGATGATCTCTTTTCCCTGCTTGTGAGCTGTATCTGCTGGCACGACTGCTGTGACACAAAGCAGTATGTAGATTCCAAAACACTGGAGGAGTATGGACAGAGACAGCGCAACTGTAACTTGGAAGATATGGATATGGACAGCTTGCAACGGGTGTCTGATGCCCTCGGCATCCCTGCCGGTGAGCCGCTGGCTCCGGTTCTGGAGCGGTTCCGCAAAGCAACCCAGCGTGAGCCTCTGTATCAGTGTATATTTCACGAGGACGACGGAAGCCTGACCGAATCATACGGTTTGATGTTTGAATGAGAAAGGAGAAATCACGATGAAAGCATTTGACCCCAATTACAAACTGCTGGACGAGATGTATCAGGACAATTACTATCCCACTTTTCTGGTGGACAAGGTAAAGGATGAACTTCAGAAGGTCATCGATCTGCTGGAGAGCGGCGAAACCGACACCGAAGTGGTGCAGGAGACGCTGGACGAGGCGGTCTGCGGCATCAATGATCTCCAGGAGGAGTTTGACGAGCACGACAGCGAGATCGAAACGGTGGCACGGGAATGTATCGCGGCAACCGTGGCCTACATTCTGGAGTGGTTTGGCATTCCTATTGACACCGAGGAGGCTATCCGGGAACGGGACTGGTGAGCCCTATGGCAGAAAAAGAACTGGCCCTTTGTGATGAGTGTGGAAGCCTGTTTTTCAAAGGCTCCTCACAGATGATGGGGCTGTGCCCGGAATGTGCCCATGTTCTCTATGGCTACCCGAATTGTGACCATCATTTTCAGGATGGCCGGTGTGTGAACTGCTATTGGGACGGCTCAAAGAGTGTGTACATCAAGAAACAGAATCAACAGGAGGAAACTGATATGCCTACAACTGAATGGCTGAACAAATACGAAGCAATCAAGAACAAACTGACCTGTAAAGATGACTTAGAGGCCCATTTCACAGAGAAAGTGATTGGGAACATGGCGGTGGATGTACTGGACATCGGTGCCGTCCATTTCCCCACCGGGCAGATCTTCGCTTGCGATCCGCTGGTGGAGCTGGAGGACACTCTGCCGTTCCTTCAAACGATCCCCGCCGGAACTTACCCAGTGAAAATCTGTGTGGTGCCCAGCGAACAATACGGCGACCGCTACGCCTGCGTCAAGGTGGCGGTTTCTCAGGAAAAGCCTGTCCGCTATGAGCTGGGCATGGTGGGCAACGAGAATCTAGACGCGGCGCTGGGAGATGACGACTACTTCGGTTTCGGCGTGGATGCAGGGATGGGGTGTATTGCGGACATCCAGACCCAGGCGGCCTTCAAGATATACTGGGCCAAGCGGCTGGAGGAGGACCCGGACATCGACCCCTACAACGACCTGTTCTGCGACTTACTGGAGGAAAACGCCCAAGCTCACCCCAAATATCAGGGGGACTGCGGCGACTGGCTCAACTGGACAGTGCCGGACACGGACTGCAACCTGCCCATCTTCTCCTCTGGCTGGGGTGACGGTTACTATCCCGTCTACTTCGGCTATGACGCAAAGGGCGAAGTCTGCGCCGTGTATGTGCGCTTCATCGACATTGAAGCCAGTTATCGAGAGCAGGATTAAAAATGTGACAGAACAAAGGAGAGCGCCATGAAAGCCAATGCCGGGGAGGTTTATACCGTCTACAACCAATATCTGAAACGCTACACCGCCTGTCAGGTGGCCTATATCGCGCCGCCGGACTCGGTAAGTGAGCAGCCCTGGGCGGTGATCCTCTCTCTGGACTGGGTGGGTGACACCCCTCTGACGGCGGAGGAACTGCCCCATCTCCGCCCGCTCTACAAGGACTTCATGTACTGGCCCCGTGACCTTCATCTGCTGTGGGTGCCGGTGGAAATCCCACCCCAGTACACGCTGGTGGGTACACTTCCGTCCTTCACCGACCAGCCCTGCCGCTCCTACGGCGGCTGGGACGACGGCTATGATGTGTACCTCCAAATCCGATGGCAGGAGATTCCGGAGGAGCGGCGGCGGGCCTTCAAGGAGGCCATGGAGAGCGACGAGCAAACGGAGATCGGCGGTATCCCGGTGAAGGTCAGCAGCCATCGGGTGACGGACCAGTACGAGCCATTCGATTCGGCGCTGGAACTAAAGGCGCTGCCCTGCCTCTCCGACCTCATCTGCGAGCGGTGGCACCCGGATCTGCTGGAGTTTTTGCGTGGAAATCCCTTCCTCGATGAACTGACTTTGCTGAACCACGGTCAGAGGACACTTGATCTGCGGGGCACCAGCATCAGAAAGCTGATGCTGGACATGACCGGCCTTCAGGAACTGTGGCTGGGTGAGGAAACGGAGCAGCTCCTGTTCCAGAACAAGGGCCCGGACGCCTGTACCATCCATGCCCCCGAAGATGGCAGCGGTTTGACCCTCCAATTTATCGGGCAATATTGCCCGCACACGGAACTGCCGAACCTATGGGGGCTGCATGGCATCCAGCTGAAGGACTTTGATCTGACCGGACTGGCTGCTGTCCATCCCCATCTGAAAGAGCTGAGGCTCTGGGGCGCGCCGGGAAACCTGGGGAACTTCTCCGCCGTGGGAGGGGTCCGGGAACTGACGAACCTATCCACCTTCGACCTGTTCGGTTTCGGGGCGGACGACATCCCTACCCCAGAGCAGATGCCGGAGCTTCGCTGGTTCTGGATGACCAGCCTGCCGGAGACAGCGGCAAAAGCGGCAAAGCAGCTCTGGAAAAGCAAGCCGGGAATGGATCTGCGGATTACCAAACCCCGGAAACCGGAGTGGCTGGCGCAAAACCTGGACAATCCCTTCCGGGGCTGGGACGGTGCGGAGCATATTCCTGCCGCCGCTGCGAAAAAGGCAGCCGGTCAATACCGCAAGACCCGCTCCCTGCTGATGAAGCTGGCCGCTGAGCCGGGCGAGGGCGCCCAGGCTCAGGCGCTGGACGCGGTGGCAGCCTACACCCAGACCTTCAATAAGATGGGCTTTATCGAAACCGAGGAGCGGGACGAGATCTACATGGCCCTGCGGGGTATTCTGGATGCACTCCCGGACAGTGCGATCCAAAAAGAAGCCCTGATTGAAAAGTTTGAGGAACTTCGTGATTTTTGAGGAGGTGACATTGCATGATAGAGTTCAGCAGGGATCATAGCTCGGCATGGATGGAAATGATGTCGGCCTATCAGGTTTTTCGGGTAAAGCTGCTTGATTGGGCCCACGAACCAGATCAGATAAAGCAAACGGATTTGCTGCTAGAGCTGGATTCTTGGGAAAATCGGGATCTTCACAGAAGAATGCTGGTAGTAGATCTTCTGCGCAGCACAGAGATGTGGGACAAAAAGGCTCTCCTCTTAGTCCAGAAAGAACTGACAGCGATTGCCCTACAGGAACAGGATGAGATTGCCGCTTATGCGCGAATGGCATTGTCTAAACTCAAAGACCAGTCGGAGCGGTGTACCATTGCCGATGAGGTGCTTCGTCTTGTAGCGGTCGAGAAAGAAAAGGCGAAACCAGATCCTGTTGTATTCCACAACGGCTGCCTGCTGCTGTATGATTTGCACTGTGAAGCAGAGTTCTCGCAGTATGCAGATCGGTATGCGAATCTGATTGAGCAGGCATACGGTTTAGATGGAAAAGACTTGGCGGACATGAAAAAAACGCTGTCCCAAATCTGATGATCAAGGAGGCTTGAATATGGATGCAAGGATTACAGAATTGTTGGAAGAACTGAAACAGGCAATCGACAAGGCTGCTACCACAGGCGACAAATATCAGTTTATAGATCCGGCCTATGATTTGACTGATGAACTGGAACAGTGCGAAAAACCGTTTGATGCTGTAAGGCCGATCTTGGAACTGATTGAATCTTCTCCCAATATTGACTTCGGTGGTCCTGGACCGTTGGGTAGCTTTATGGAGAAGTTTTACCATGAGGGCTATGAGGAAGAATTAGTCGCATCGCTGAAAAGAAAACCAACTGAGTACACGATTTCTCTCATGTTCCGTATCATTGCAGATGAGGAAAATCCCAATCTGAGCGAATACAAACATCTGTTAAAGACACTTGACTGTGCTTCTGAAATTGATACTTTCTGGTTGGATGAGATTGCGAAACTTTAGAGGGGAAATAGATTGAGTTACACGAAATTCAGCAAGGCAGTGACCAAGTGGCTGAAAGACAATGGTCTGCCCTGCTATGGAACATCCAACGATAGTCCCGAAGAAACAAAGGTCCGACTGGACGCATGGATGCGTGGGAGCAAAGAGGTGCTGCGCCAGTGGATCGCAGAAAAGCGATACCGTGAACTGATCTCCTGCGCCCACGGCGGCTGGTATCAGGATGATGTAATTTTTGAGCCCTTGGCTGAACACTTTGTGGCGAACCACCTGTTTGATGAACTGCGGTTTCTCTGCGAGCGCGGCATCCGTTTTTCCGTGGAAGATATGCTGTCCACCATTAAATCTGAGAAAGAGGAACATGGGGTGCTTGATATAGAAATAATTCGGTCTATCGATGTTCCAAGCTATGTGTCAGGCCGCAGTTATTCCCATTTGGGGGAAATCGCAAAATACAGGAAACGGGCGCTGGATCAGATTATCCGCTATGCAGGCTATCTGGAGCAGATCCACGCACCTGCGGAGTATTTGGAACAGGTAAAGGTCCTGCAAAAGAGCGTTTCTAATCTGACAATCAAAGCAAAAGATTTGAAACCATTCCGGTTTCGGCTGTGAAAGTAATTTTCTGAAAGGAGTGTGCGGGCGCATGAGCCGAATCATTGATGAACCCTACTTTACATACAGTGCATACAACGCCCTGACCTCCGGCATCCAGGTGAAATGCCCCAAGTGCCATGGCACGGGCATGGTAACAGCGGATGATGACAACGCCTATTTCCGCTGCCTGAGCTGCGGCCATCAGGAGACCCGCGACCGGACGATCTACCGTTATGATGTCCATAACCAATGCAAAAACTGCGGCAGGTACTATCGAGTGGATATTGAAGATACAGCAAAACAGCACTTTTCCGTTCTCTATGTGGCCTGTCCCTATTGTGGGAAAACCATGTCGGGAGAAGTTCATAAAACAGCGGAGGCGTTTTCATATATTGGCGAAATCAGGGATGGGAGAGAACCTTATTTCGGGTTGGAACTATGGTTTTTGACTTCATTTCAGGGAAAACCTGTATGGGCACTCAACCGAGAACATCTTGCCTATCTGATCGGCTATCTCAGCGCCGACCTGCGGGAAAAGCCGCCGGGAAGAGCGAAAATGACCCAGGCTGACCATCTCCCCACCTTCATGAAAACCGCAAAGAACCGGGAGCGGATCGTGAAGCTGCTGAGGCAAATGCAGGAGGAATGAGGATGGAACAGGAAGTTATTTTCAACGGCCAAATTCTTACCCTGACTCGGTTTTGGGCAACAGGAGAACCTTGCCTGTGGATTACCGACCCGGAGCAGATCGGGATGCCTAAAATGGAATTTGTGGGAGGCCACCCGGACGAATATTGCATTTTTCTGAAAAATCTGACGGAAACAGAGCTGGCACAGATCACATCTCTGGACGGTGCTCCACTGGATGTAAAAGAAGAACGAAACGACATCGAATGAGGAGAACACTATGAAAGACCTTTGCCAATACGGAAACCGACCGGAGGACGAATGGGAAATCTTGCCCTGGATACCTGACCCGCGCCCGCCCTTCAAAATTTGGGTAAAACCGGAGCAGATCGCGCCATTCTTTCTCATTCCCCACCACCCCTATGCGATCTCCCTTCTGCTGAAAATCAGTGACGAGTTCCGGACAGAGGAATTCCGACGGCTGGGACTGATCGGCAGCAGCGAGGACTGGGAGCGGCTTGTCCGGGGCGTGATCCAGGAGTTCGAGGAAAATAACAGCGGCGTGGATCTGTTTCACTTCGACTCCGACGAAGATGTGTTCTGCGTGTACTCCCAATACATCGACGATTTGATGCTGCTGTCCAAAATGATCCGGGCGGCCTGTGACAATGAAAAAACGATGGGGATGTATCTGAACATGAGCGAGGTTGTGAAAGCATGAAAGAGTTGACCACTCAAACAGGGATTATAGTAAAATGCAGTAAAACGGCCATTGAATTTTTCCAAAATGCTCAATCAGTGGATTTCTTCTCTGCACTGGAGATTCCGAAGGAATTTCAAGACATAGCGGTTGAGTTTTATGATTTGATTCTGGAAAACGACCATCCTACAGCTTTGCTGGGCTGTCGCGGCAATTATGATATTGCGGTACAGATAGATGAGGTAACCGGCACCATGACGGGGTGGCATTGGTTCAAATGAGGGAAATGGAATGATCGAGTACATCAAACTCTTTTGGGAGGGCGCACCGGAGGGAGAACCGTCGGTGATCCTTTATGAAGTGGATACAGGAAATGGGCGGCTGGCTCTCCGCTCCATTGACATCTTTATGGACGGTCACACCCACAACATACCTGACCTTTACGAAGACGCTATCGAGATCACGCCGATCCCCACCGTAGATGAACTGAACGCTCATGTCTGGGGCGAGGAATTCCACGCCTGCGTCATAGAGAAAGCGGAATTTGAGGCCATCTGGAAAAGCCACACCTATGATGGAGCGTTAAAAGAATCAGGAGGGTTCTGATGAAACAGACCGATATTTATACCGAAGCTCTGACCTGTCTGCGCTCGATCCTTCTGGCAGACCATCCAGAATTTCAAAACTGGATCGACTGGCTGGAGAGGGATATTCAGGACTGGACCCAGCGTCGTGAGGTTGCCCACCATCTTCGGGCATACGGCGGCATGGGCTCGTTCAATGACCTGCCCAGTATGCGTGGAAATCATGACTATATTTTCGGCTTTCTCAAGTCCGTGTGCTATGCCTTCGGCCATCTTTATGGCAAACGGGAAGGCATTTCTCCGGAGGCACTGATGGAGGAGTGCCTGCACGATGTAGAGCAGGCAGCCTATCACCCCCATAAGCCACTGAACCAAGCCATTGCCCAGCACTTGATGCAGGGCGATTTACAGGAAAACCTGGATGCTCTGTGAGGGAAATACAATGCATGACATGAATTTGGAAAAAAACCGCAGTAAAATTCAAACTGCTTATAAAGTAAGCCCCTTCACAAAGGGTACCTGCCCAGAACCGGAGGATGCTGTGAAACGATTTGAAAGCAGGTATACTCCCATCCCCGCAGAGTACCGCTGGCTACTTTTGAACTTCGGCGGCTGCTATTTGGCGGAGCCGTGGATCTTCACACTGAAAGAGTTGGAAGAAGCCTACCCGATTTTTCAAGAGGCTTATGAGGATTACATGAGCGAATATGACCACGGCCCCACCTTTCCAATCGGAGGATTGGGTGACGGGAGTATCGTATTTATCGACTTGGAGAGCGGCAGAGTCCGGGGCTATAACTGTGACTATGCCGATCTGGAGGAGATTGCCGAGAATTTTTCCAGCCTGCTCCTGGACCTTGTGGAACAGGCATTGGAACTGGGAAACCTGTGCAAAGAATTGTGAGGTAAGCGTATGGCAAAGGACATCAGGGAGTGCCTGCTGGCGCAGGCAAGAAAATTTCATCAGTGGCAAGAAATCACTTATCCCGGAAAAACCACCGAGGAGATTGGCGGTGCGTGGGAGGTCGATTACCCTGCGTGGAATGATATATTTGATGCCTTTTGCCATGTGTTGACCCAAATGAATGCAGAAATGGCAGACAGCGTCCTGCTGGATGAGATGGTCTATTTAATTGCCAGGGCCAACGAAGCGGAGGGATTTATACAGGAGACCACTTCCCATCCACAATGGTTTGAGTGCCTCTGCCGCAGGGCCGCAGCTTCCAATGAGAATGAGGCCAAGTGGCAGTTTGCCGCCTATCTGCCGGAATGCTCATGTAGTCAGAAAGTCAGGGATATAATTCTGGATTTCGCAAAGGACCCCAATGAATATGTGAGCCGGCGGGCGCTTTTGGCGATGCCTGCTCTGCGTCCTGACTGTGTGGAACAGTTCGCTCCGCTGTTTTGGGAGCGCAACTGTTACTCTCCTGAACTTCAGGAATACCAGCGGATCGCCGTTCTGATTTCACTGGATGCCATCCATTCCGACCAGCTTCCACAATACTTGGAATGGGCCAAGCAGGATGGTCAGAGCTATCTGCTGGAACACGCAAAACGAATCGAAGGAGGACTTTCCATGAACGAAAAACTGTCCCGTCCCCAATTCAATCAAATGGATACCACCGAGAAGCAGGCGCTGATGGAAAGCCTGGCTGCTCGTTATACTATGACCTTTCTCGGTCTACATACCTTTGACCACTGGGGCCAGAGCTGCACCACCGGCATCTTCGAGAAAGATGGTCGGGAGTTCGTCTTTGTCCCCGGCGATACCGTCACCCTGGGCTGGGAGCAGTTTGCCGAGGGACTGAATCAGGAGAGCCGGGAGGAATTGGACTATCTGTTCCAGGAGTGGGAGATGGAACCGCAGAACCCGGAAGAGATGATCCGGGAAAGCATGGCTCCCGTTCGGCAGGCGGTCATTGGCCCCATGCTGGTGGGCCGGGAGCTGGAGGAACTGTGCTGGGAGCCGGTCAAGATGGACGATCCCAGGCTGACTGCCCACCCTGACTGGCTGAAGGAATTCCGTGATTTTGCTTGGAGTGACAGCAGCAGTCTTACCTTGCATCAGTCGGCCCGCATAGAACGGACAGAAGATGGATTTCATACCTGGATCTATCACTGCACAGACTACGATGCGCTTCTTGCCGGGCTGGAAAAGCAGGGGCTTTCGCTGCCCACAGCGGACGAGTGGGCCTACCTGTGCGGCGGCGGATGTCGGACCCTGTTCCCATGGGGAGATGGGTTAGACTACTCCATGCGTCTACGCTGGTTTGAGGACATGGATGAGGATGAGAACCGGCCCTATGATATGGAGGAACCCAACTTCTTCGGCCTGTCCATCGCCTACGATCCCTATATGCGGGAAGTGGTGCAGGCTGATAGACTTACCACCTGCGGCGGTGACGGCGGGTGCAATATCTGCGGCGGGCTGGGCCCATTTCTCGGTTTCCTACCCTGTTCGCCCCACTGTAAGCCGGAAGTGCAGGAGGACAAGGAACTAAACGGAGATTATGACTTCTACCGGCCCATTATCCGGGTGGAGAACCATGATTGACAATAGAAGCTTGATACGAAATAAAGAAAGAGAGGTGCCGACATGGGAGCATGGGGTATAAAAGCATTAGAGCGTGACGAAGGGCTGGATGTACTGGACATCCTCAAAAATGAATATGTACCGGAGCATCCGGTAATGGATCTGGGCGAGATGATTGAACTGATGAAAGAGGAAGTCATGCTGGGATCTGACTTCTCACAAATCGACTTCCTCTTTGACAATACTGCGATGGCTCTGGCGGAGCTGTATTTCCAATGGAAGGATAACGGCAAGCTGGACTACGATCATGAAGAAGCTATATGGGATAAAGTCACCGGTTTCACAGCATCCAAAGAAGCACTTGCTTTCCTGCTGCGGCAGCTCACCGACATCAAAAACGAGGTGCCGGACGAGGACGGCATCCGTGAGATTATGGATCTTTGGAAGAACGAGGATAGCGGTGAGATCGCTCCTGCGTGGTTGGAACACTTGAATCAGCTCATTGATCGACTGGATTCAGAACAGGAGGCACGACAAATGTATATCAAAAAATACTGGGGCAACTTTATTGGCGGTTCCGATGACAGTCTGAACCTTGTGGCACTTTTAGAGGATCAGAAAAAGGAGGAGATCCCCCTCAGCGAGATTTTCTCCAAGATCGGTCTGGACAAGCAGAACTGGGACTTTCGCCAAACCGTGGAGTACCTGGAGTTTACACATTCCGATGGTGTGGAGATGGACTTTCACTTCGCCATTGATGTGGTCACCGACCTGGCCGCCATCCTGCTGGAGTGCAGCGTCAGTGGCAGTGTAAACCTTCAGGATCTGGACGAGTACAACACCCCCGCCCGCCGTATCCGCATCACTGCTACGCCAGAGGAGCATGACGCAATGAACAAGTCCCTGGCGGACTTTGTCCATGCCCCGCTGGAATACGACATCAGCGAGATGATGGGCGAGGATGAGATCACAGATATGGCTTATCAGGTGGAGATGCTGCGGAAAGAGCTGTACGAAGCCTCCGGCCGTAATCGGAACTACCATGTAAAGGCGGAAGATGTGAAACATCTGCTTCCCGACTGGGAGGGCGCCGATGGCTGTATCGCCACCAACCGCATCACGGTGGAGGGCTGCAAGATTGGCTACTGCTACCGGGAGAAACCGGACGGCGGCTGGGACAGCGGCTGGCGCTTCACTGCTGGTGATGAGAGCGAGGCGTACATGGACGATCCCAACAATGCCGGGATCTACAAGCTGAACACGATCTGCAACGACGATCCCGACATTATCCCGCTGCTGAACACCTCCGCTCCCTGCGCCTTTGCCCGGGACGAAAACGGCGTGTTTCAGCCGGAAGTATTGGAGCCAGAAGAAATGGAGGAACCGGATATGGATATTTTAGAGCAGTGCCAGAAGTGGCATGAGGAGAGCAAACAACATAAAATTATTGATGCGCTGGAGGCCATCCCCGCTCAGGAGCGTACCCCTGAGATGGACAGCGAGTTAGCCCGTGCCTATAACAATCTGGCAGACCCATATAAGCCAGGCGGCAAAGAGATGCTCAAAAAGTCCATCGCTCTGCTCAAGCCCCATGAGGAATACTTTGCAGGCGATCATTACTGGAACTTCCGCATGGGTTACTCCTACTTTTATCTGGATCAGGAGGGCCGGGCTCTGCGATATTTTGAAAAGGCATTGGAGGCCCGCCCCGACGACGAGGACACCATGCAGCTGATCGACGGGTGCAGGAAGGGTATTTCCCTGCCGCAGTTCTCGGCGTGCTTCCGGGAGCGGACAGAGAACTGGTGGGAAGCCTTTGCCGAGATGGAAGCAGAATTGCGCCAGATGATGGACGAGGACAAGGATCACACCCGTGGCGCAGAACTCGTGGCCCAAATGGAGGACACCCTGAATCTGGTCTTTGATGAGATCTCCTTCGAGATAGGTGTGGGCGGCGAAAAGCATGAGCTGATCCTCACCCCGGAGGGTGACAAGGTCAAGCTGTTTGAGCTGGTCTACTTCCAGAAGCACGCCCCCAAGGAGGTGCTGGAGCACTGGAACATCCTTGTGGGCCGTCAGCCCCTCCAGAACATCGGACTGCACACCGAAGATGGCTGGGACATCTCCGGGGATGATGTGCAGATCTGGCTGGAGGAGCAGGGTGAAAACAGCTTCGCCATCTCCGCCTACTGCGAAAAGCTGCTGCCTATGCTCCGGGAGGAAGAAGGCCGGGCCTGGTGGATGCTCACCACCCTCACCGATCAGGTGCTGGGTGAGATCCCCCACATGAGATACATAGACAGCTTTGATGTGCTGGAGGAACCCAAGGCAGAGCCGTCCTTCCTCCTGTCCCAGCTGCCTGACAAGCTGAAAGAAAAGGGAGCGGACCTCTCCACCGATCCCAATGCCTATCTGGAGAGCTATCTTGGCTACAAAATGGAACCCAATGAAGATCCCGATGCCGATTGGCGGTTGGATACCATGGTGGGCTCCACTTGCTGTGTACCACTCATCAACGGCTATCTGAATGCCGACAATGACTTTATGGACGATCTCCATGCCGACGGCGCGGTAGCGGGCTTCTTCTGCTATCCCCTGGATACCCTGCGGGAGGAGGAAGGCAGTCAGAAGATCTTCGACTTCCGGGACAAGCTGGAAGAAGTGTTTACCACTGATGAAGGATCGGAAGTGCTCACTCTCACCGGCGGGGCCACCGGCCTCTACTGTGGCTATGTGGACTTCATCGCCTGGGACATCCGAGAGGCGCTGAACATGGCGAAAGAGTTCTTTGAAGGCACGGACATCCCATGGGCCATCTTCCACACCTTCCGCCGTGAAGCCGGTTCTGTACCCCTAAAGCAACAAGATGATGGGACAGAAACTGAGAATCAGGATGACGAGTTGGATGAAACGCTTATGGGCATGGACTATATTCCTTATACCCAACAGAACGCCGAAGCATTCTTCGCTCAGCTGGAGCAGTGGAACGACGAAGACGAGTACACCCGCTGTATCCAGGCACTGAATGCCATCCCGGAGGATTGGCGAAACTACCGCACCGCCTACGCCCTGGCCCGTGCACTGGAGAACTACGCCATCATCGGAGACCATGACGAAGGTACTTTGAAATCCAAGGGAGACAAAGCCCTTCTGAGGGCCATTGAGGTGTTGGAGTCCGTCCGGGAGGAAGGCCAGGACAAGGCGGAGTGGAATATGCGGATGGCCTACGGCTATCAGTATCTCTACGGCCAGGAGGAAAAAGCCATTCCCTACGCCCAGCGTTGGGCAGAACTGGACCCAGAAGACGAAAATGCCCCGGCGGTAATTCGGGAGTGTAAGGCGGAGATTCGGAAACGCCAGCGCAGCCGGAAGAAGGCAAAATTCGTGCCCGGTGATACCCCATTTGAGGGTTTCGACCTCACCAACTTCTGGGATGATAATTGGTATGCACTGAAAGAATATGTCAGTGATCCGCCTTCCGATGAGCTGATTGCCAGCGTGGAGGAGGAACTGGGCTACAAGCTGCCTGCCGCTTACATCTGGCTGATGAAGCAGCACAACGGCGGCATTCCGGTGAACACCTGCTATCCCTGCGATGAGCCTACCTGTTGGTCAGATGATCATGTGGCCATCACCGGCATTTTCGGAATCGGACGGGAAAAGAGCTGCTCCCTCTGTGGAGAGCTGGGCAGTCAGTTTATGATCGATGAGTGGGAGTATCCTGCCATCGGCGTGGCCATCTGCGACTGTCCAAGCGCCGGACACGATATGATTTTCCTGGACTACCGGGCTTGCGGCCCTCAGGGAGAGCCTGCGGTAGTCCATGTGGATCAGGAAAATGACTATAAAATTACCCATCTGGCAGACAGCTTTGAGGAATTTATCCGCGGACTGGAGCATGAATCCCTCTATGATCCGGATGAAGATGCAGAGGGTCTTGAGGATGACGCCGACGAGGAGGAAACCGACCATAAGGGTTCCTTTGCCGGATCTGTGCTCCTCTCCAAAGCAGAGTGGGACAAGGAGCAGTTGATTCGAGATCTGCGGGAAGAATGGGGCATCGTAGATGAGGAGCCGGATGAGGGCGACGAAGATGTTGAGAACAGCGATGACGCTGTGGTAATGCGGGTCGGAGGTATGATGCTGATTGTGACACTATTCCACGGTCACATCCCGGACAATGAAGCAGAGATCAACGCCGAAAACAACTATATGTGGCCAGAGGCCGTAGAAGTGGCCAAAGCGCACAAGGCCCATATCATGGTGGCTGTGTTGGGCGAGGAGGAAAAACTGCTGGAACGAGGTAAGCTGTTCACCAAGGCGATGGCAGTGTGCTGCAAGCAGAAATACGCCACCGGTGTCTACACCAGCGGCGTGGTATTTGAGCCTCGTTTCTATGAGGGCCTTGCCGATATGCTCAAAAAGGACGAACTGCCCATCTTCAACTGGGTTTGGTTCGGCCTGTACCGGAGCGAGGGGGGCCTAAACGGCTACACTTACGGCATGGATGTGTTTGGCAAGGAGGAAATGGAGGTGTTGAACACCGACGCTGAGCCGGAGGAACTACGGGACTTTTTGGCAAGCCTTGCCTCCTATGTGCTGGCGTGTGATGTGACGCTGCAAGACGGCGAGACCATCGGTTTTTCTGCGGACGATAAGCACACCATCACCCGCAGCCCCGGCATCTCTCTGCCAGAAGAACAGATGACCCTGAAGATCGGTTACGAGCCTATAAAGGGAGATCCGGAGGATGACAGCTGCGACCACTCGGACAATGATGACAAGCAGGATGAGGAAGAATTCAGTAATCCCGAAGTCTACACCGAGGAGGAGATGGAAGCCGTCGAGGGGCACATCCAGCAGTATTTCGGCAAGTTCGAGAATGTGTTCCACGAGATCGTTTCCCCCGACATCCATGTGGACATCTGCATCGTGCCGCCCACTGAGGAGCGGGACTATTATACCCTGGTCACCATGGGTATGGGTGCTCACCGGATGAATGTGCCGGAGGAACTGGCGGAATACAAGCTGGAGCGGGCGGAGCTGGCCATCGCCCTGCCTGCGGACTGGAAGCTGGATCAGGAGTCCATGAAAGACGAAAAGTGGTACTGGCCCATCCGCTTGCTGAAATCTTTGGCCCGTCTGCCCATCAACTGTGACAGCTGGTTGGGGCATGGTCATACAGTGGAGAACCGGGAACCATTTGCAGACAACACCAAACTGTGTACTGCTACCCTGATCGGTCCCCAGGATACGGAGGACGGCAGCGAGGTCTGCACTCTGCCGGGCGGCGAGGAGGTCAACTTCTATCAGGTAATCCCTCTTTATGCGGATGAATTGGACTATAAACTGGAACATGATGTAGACGATCTGCTGAACAAGATGAGGGGGATCAGTTTTGTCGTAAACCCCACTCGCCAGAATGCTATCACCCGTGGCACCCTTTCCAATGATGATTTTGACGGTGAGATGGACGACGCTTCCTATCATATCGAGAGCATTGAGGAGAAGGAACTGCCTATTGACCCCATCAATGCTTATAACCATATGGCCATCTACCTGCGCTGGTGTATGGAGCACGACCTGGTGGGCGAGGACTTCTTGAAAGAATACAGCGAAGTGGCCAAACAGGTCAAAGCTGATCCTGCCAATGTGGATCTGAGGGAGTTTATCCGGGATGAGCTGGACGGCTGTCTGTTCTCTGTGCTGTTCAATCAGCAAGGCCGTGCCTTTGCAGGCTATTACTACGGAGAGGGCGACAGCCCCTACTATCCTGCCGATGTTGACGACAACGCCCTCCGCTTCTTCGGCCCGGAGCGGTATCACTCTGATGAGTTCCAGGATGAAGCCTACCTGTTCATCCCCTTTGACGAGGACTACTATCAGGCTATGGCAGAGGTGATCGAAGAACGCTTTGAAAACTGGCAGGAACAGGACTTCGACGAGGACACGCTGGAGCCTTCCGAGGTGGCTCATGCCATCATGGAGTATCTGGACTGCGAGTGTACCTATTTCCCGTCCATGGCAGATGATGACCCCATCATGTCAGCATACAGCTACGCCCAGCGGCTGGGGGTACGGGAAGGCTTTGTTCCCGTGCTTATCCAAGCGGATGATGAAACGCTGTTGGAGTGTCTGGTAATGAACGCCGATCCGGAGCATGATGCGGACTTCTATGAATTTGACCTCAAAACGGTAACGGAGTATCGGAAGAAGATGCTCTCCGCTCCCGTCAAAGATGGAAAGGCGGTTTTGGAGGAATTGACCGGCCAGCGCAAGGAAGAAGCCGAGGACGATGATCTGGACTGGGATGAGGAAGTCCTGGGCGAGATGGAGGGCGGAGAACCCAACGACCGCTTCGCAAACTATTGGAACGATGATACCGGAATGACATATCCGCTCATTCTGGCTAAAATTCCGGTAAAGAACCCCTGGGAGATCTTCGCCTACCTGCCCTTTGGAAATTGGAATGAGTGTCCCGACACACCGGGCCTGATGGCAGTGGCGAAATACTGGTTCGAGCAACATGGTGCCATCCCTGCCGCCATGAGCCACGATGAATTGGAGTTTGAACTTCCAACTCCAATCTCCAAGGAAAGAGCTATGGAGGTGGCTGTGGAGCAATATGGTTTCTGCCCAGATCTGGATCAGAATGAGGATGGAAGCATTGGCTCCTTGGCAGATGTCCTGTGGCAGTCCACCGTCTGGTATTTCTGGTGGGATTGATGGGAGGTGCGACCAATGACAGAATATCAGAAAACCTATATCGAACTAAAAAAACAGTTTGTTGCGACCAATGAAGGTCCGGACAGTGTCCGTGCTCTATATACCTTCAAGGAAGAACTTGAGCAGAGTGAGGATCAGCAGGCTAAGGAAGTGCTGGTGGATGTGTATGACCTCCTGGACTTCAAGAAGGATGCCTATGAACTGCTCTGCCAAATCGGTGATCGCTCCGATAAAAAGACCCTCAAGCGGCTGGGCGTCTTGAAGGACTACGCGGAGAACTGGGGCAATCACTACGCCATCCCCAAGCTCAAAACGCCGAAGGAAAAGCAGAAAGAGAAGGAGCGGCAGGCCCAGCTGGGCCTGCCCGCCTTCCGGTATCACCCGAACCCTCTGGCAACCGGCGCGTTTGCGGAGTCCGCAGACGGCGTTGTCTGTGACTGCTGTGGCAAGACGACCCGTATTTTTTATACTGCGCCCTTTTTCTCCGTGGAGGACATTGAACACCTGTGCCCAGCGTGTATCGCCAGCGGCGAGGCGGCCCGGAAATATGACGGCAGCTTTCAAGATGATTTCTCTCTGGACGATGGCGTGGACGACCCGGAGAAGCTGGACGAGCTGATCCACCGCACCCCCGGCTATTCCGGCTGGCAGCAGGAATACTGGCGGACCCACTGCGGCGACTACTGCGCCTATCTGGGTCGTGTGGGCGCCAGAGAACTGCGGGCACTGGGCGTGCTGGTGGAGGTGCTGGACGATCCCATGTGGGACGAGGAGCAGAAAGATATGATCCGGGAATCCGTCAATGGCGGGCATCTGCAATGCTATCTGTTCCAGTGCCTCCACTGTGGAAAGCACCTGGTCTGGATGGATTTTGATTGAGGTGGCAACATGGAGAAGAAGGATTTTCCCAAGGGAACCAAGCCCCGTGAGATCTTCGTCTATACCTGTGAGCGGATCGCGGAGCCTTTGATCCCGCTGGGCTACAAATACCGCAAGAGCAAAAATGACATCTACAAAAAAGACGGCATCTTTGTGTTCTCCTTTTACTTTTCCCCCTCCATCCGCTTTGGCTCCACCACTTTTACTGCCTTCTTCGATGTGAGTTCCCCGGTGATTGCCCAGTGGCGCAGTGAGCAGGAAGGGACGGAGGAAACCTATGATGGTATCGTGGGTACCTCCATCGCCCGGCTGACCCACCGGTATGATGACTTCCCCCGCTATGAGGTATCTACTCTGCTGGAGCGGGAACGCTCTATCCAGGAAATTTCCGGGCAGATCCAGGACTATGCACTACCATTCTTTGCCCGGTTTTCCAATCTGCCCAAGCTGCTGGACGATGTGGAACAGGAGGGGTTCTTCCCCCATCGGAAGGGGTTCGATGTCCCTAAGCGGAATCGGGAGTTCATCGAATGCTTCCGGGAGTATCTCCAAAAGCAGTAGGAATCAGCAGAAAGGAAACAACACCTATGTCAAACAGTAGAGTATCCACTTGGAGTGGAATCCGGAACAAATTGGAGAATGACTACCTGTGCCCGGCACTCCGGGGCCACATCCAGTATTTTGCCACCAGTTACAGCAAAAGCGCCGACCATGAGGGCCGGGCCGCCATTCGTGTGGACGGCGTGGAAGTGCTGCGGAGCAACTACTACACCTATTTTGAAAATGTGTGGACGAAATTTCATCACTTGCGCTCCACCACGCTGAAAGATCACGACTCCGCAAAAGAGGCCATCAATCAGGCTCATGCCTATGCGCTGGAGCAGGGCACCTTTGACCAAAAGGTGTTCTATGAGGCGTTTGGGATCTTTGACAACCAGAGCATCGAGAAAAGCCTTGTCAGCGAGAATCCCCTTGTCCGTATCTTTGCCCTTCTGGATCGCAGGCTTGGCAAGCGCCGCCTGCTGGCTTTGGAGGACTCCATGGAGCAGGAACTGGACTGGGTGCGGGCTTTCTATGTGATCCGGTTGCAGGCCGAAGGGCTGATGGAAGCGAATAACATTTAGGAGGAACCACCATGTCACAGATCGCGTCCTTTTATCTGATAAAAAATAACCAGCGGCAGGAGTTGTCCGACGGTGACTGCTCCGGCGCGGTCTATATGACCATCTGGGACTGGTGTGAGAGCGAACTGGATCTGGATGTCCGTTTTCCTGCTCCCCAGACGGAAGACACCCTGGACTGCGCTCTGCTGGAGGGAGAGCTGGCGTCTCAACTGCTGGCAGCTCTGCGGGAGCAGGACCTCCCGGAGCTGGCCGCTGAAATTGCCCCGGACTGGGATCTGCCCACCGAGGCGGTGCAAAGCGGGCTTAATACGCTGCGCTCCCATCTGGAACTGGTGCAGGGCGATGCTGCTCTGCTGTATGAAATGACATGAGAACGGAGGGATACCATGCTGGCAAAGCGGTTTGAACACATTTTACATGATTTGGGCATGGCTGGGCTGGAACACCCTCTGTTCTACCATGCACCGGTGGGCATTCGTTTTAAGATCGGCGGGGAGGAACCAATCTATCTGGATAGGCGTGCGGCGAAGCTGAAAACCAACCCTGCTTATGTTCAGGGGGCGCTGGACCGAGCCGCCGCGATCTATCGGGCACTTCCGGCGGTGCCGGACCTTCTGCGGATCGACGGGTATCCCGATGAAGAACCCGCCGAATCCCTGCTGACCGTTATCCGGCAGCGAGTGGGACTCCCAGTTCCCGATGAGCAACTTCCAGCCACAGAGCTGGATGAAGATGGGGATACCCATGCACAAGTGCAGTTTTACTGGGATCTCAGCAAGATCAGCTTTCAACCAGAGCTGCTTCTTCGGGAAATCATTCTGGGGGACATCGGCGGCTGGAACGGCTTTGTGTCCAGCGTCTATCTGGCTGGGCCGGGGCCGTTCCTCTACCACTTGTACGATGACCGTGGGCTGGATGTGCTGGGCGGCTCACAGAAGCTGCTATTGCCTCTCTATCATCAATTTCATGACTGGATTTTGGAATACGATCTGGAGAAGATTGACCAGATGTTCGCTCCAGCAAAAGAATGACCGCATAACAGAAAAGGAGACATTGCTATGGGACTTGACATCTATGCCGGGACGCTGACCCGGTACTATTCTCACAACTGGAAGACCGTCGTCCTGCAGTGGGCGGAGGAAAACGGATATACCTTCAACCGGATCACCCCGGATGGAGAACCCGCCGACAACGAGGAGGAGCTGTCCCCGGCTGAGGTCCTGGCGGCGGTGGAGAACTGGCGGGATCAGATCTTGAGCGCCATTTCTCAACCGGGCCAGCCCCCCTACGCTCCCTGGATTGAAGATAATGAGAAGCCCTATTACACCGACAAGCCGGATTGGGATGCCTTCGGTGCTATGCTGCTGGTGGCCGCCTGCCATACATACGAGGAACCGGTGCCGCCCACCGTGGAGAAGGACTGGGACTTCGGGGAGCATCCCCTGATTGCCCGCCTTGCATCGGACGAGGAGCGGGTGTGGTCTCTGCTTCGGGGCGCGACTTGGTGGCTTCCCCTCACCGACAGCTTTCTGTTCCAAGGCCCTCTGCCCACCGATGATCAGACGATGATCGCCACCTTGGGTGGTCTGCGGAAGGAGCTGGAAAAGCTGAACCAGCTGGCGTGGCAGGCCGATGAGGACACCATCCTTGGCTGGGCAGACACCGAGGGATACCCGGTAGACGGAACTGTAGACGCAGATGGACAGTACAGCAAGGCAGACATTCCAGAGCACACCCGGTATGACACTCAGTCCCTGGCCAAGTTTGCCTTCTCCATGTTCTGGCGGGCCATGCGGTTTGCCGAGGAGCAGCAGGTGCCTATTCTGCTGGATTATTAAAGAGGATTCGTCAGGAGGTGGAGACCGTGGAGCAAAAACGCCCGGCAGATATATTTCAGGAGCTTCTGGACTACCTGTGGAACGGCTTGGGCCTGGAGGAAAAGGGCTGGAAGCGGCTGAAAAAAGGCGACTTCAAAAAGAAAATGAAAAACGGGCTGACCTATCAGATATGGTTTGACCGGAGGCGCTACAACTACATAGACTACGAAATCGGCCATGGAAATGTGGAGGTGGGCTTCACCTGTATCATAAAGCAGGGAGATGACCGGCTCTACTCTTTCAAAATAGAACCGACAACAGGCGGTTCATTCTTTCGGATGCTGACAGAGGATCTGCGGCTGAACACCGGGCTGCTGGACACCTTTCTGCCCCTGATCAAAGCCCACTACCTTGACTTTATCGACCGCTTTGAGGCGGACCCAGCAGAGGCATTACATCCGGTCTGCGCCCCCTTTATCCAGCCGGAGGATTACAGCTGGTGCATTCATGTGGATGAGCAGATGGTGGAACGGTACGGAACATCGGAGCAGCTGGCGGAGTACCGCCATCAGGCGGAATTGCGCGGAACGCCTGAACACAAGGCAAAGAACTGGATGGGTTCGATGTTGTTCCACCTCTCCCACGCCAATGATGTGGATCAAGCCTGGGCCTCAAGCCGCACCAGAGAAGAGCTGGACCAGGTGGTGGAACCCTTTGTGCAGGCCAAGCGGCAGACAGGACAGTGGACGCAGGAGGATGAGGCGGGCTATCAGCTCTACCAACAGGAAACAGATCCGAAGAAGCGCACCTTTCGGGTATGGTATCTCATCGCCAACCCCCGGAATCTGCCGAAAGAGTTTGTCCAGAAAGAGCTGGAGTTTCGGTGGAAGCTGTTCCCGGAGAAGAAGGAGGAAACCAAATGAGCAATCAAGCTTTCCAGCAAAACCTGAACGACAAAAAAGGCCCCCAGCCCGGAGGTCCCTATCTCATTCAGATGCTGTTCAAAGAGCCGGCAGAAATGCCGGACAAAGAAAAAATGACTGCCGTAATGGAGAAGCACATCGGATCAGCAGAGTGCTTCTGTTATGATCAGAAAATGGCCGGCTTTGCCGCGCAGGACCATATTGCAGAGTTCAAGGACGGAAAATGCCCGGTGCAGCTGATGGTGATGAAATGCGACAAGTTCAAGGGCAAAGGCTTTGATGCCTTCCTGATGAGCCAGATGTGGGACTGCCAGGAGGACCGGGAGCGGATCTTCCGAGAGTGCCGGTATCAGGTCGTGGCCACCGATATGCTGGCAGCGGCGCTTCCGGCGCTGGAGCGTGCCAACCTGGATGTCGACTTTCTGGAGGCTCTGGCGGAGCTGTATCCTACTTGCGAGGCGTTCTATTTCCAAAACTGCGGCAAGCTCTTGCTGGCCGAAGATGTGCGTTCCCATCAGATCGAGGGCCCGGACCGGTTCATCCGCTTTGGCGTCAATGTCCGATTCTTCAATATCCAGGGCACCGAGGATATGCTCATCGACACGGTGGGCATGAGCACCCTGTTCCTGCCCGACCTCCAGTACCACTTCCACGGCATGGACCCCAACTGGGTGGTAAACCACGCCTACAATGCGGCGTCCTACATTCTGGCGAATGACAACCCCATTGAGGATGGGGAAACCATAGACGGCGTGGCGGATGGCCAGATGTGCCGGGAGATTCAGTGGAAGTGCCAGTATGAGGACGCCCTGATCCAGCCGCCCAGAGGGGTGCTGGACATTAATATGGGAGAGTGTGCGTCTGGAATGCGTTAATATAAAATGATGCCATATAAAAAAGATAGTTGACATTATATCGTAAAATGACAGCTACCTTTTTTATATAAGGGTTTTGGTTAAGGTTTTCGTTCTACAAACCACCGGCCTATATAAGCTCCCGTTAAATTTGTACTGCGTTCAAAAAAGAGATGGCTTTGCTTTCCGTTTACCAAAATTGTATAACAGTCGCCCTGACCTCCAGCTTTCCTTGCGACAGAGGGTTTCATATTCAAAATGCGGTCAATTGTATAAGGCGTTCCGTCTTCCCAGGTAAGTTCTTCTGGAAGCATTTTTCCGTCTGGAAGGAAGGCTGCTCTTACGTTTACATAAACCTTGCAGTCTGTCTGAACACCGCTCATATAGTTCTACCTCCTTAAAAAGTTTTTTAACTTCTTCCAGTTCTTCCTCAAGTGTAGATGCATCTGAATGGAAAATGAGATGTGCTTCATCCTTTGTCCATCCGCATAGCAGATAATCACCAGTATGTGTTAGCTCAGAGGTATAGTAAAAATATTGCTGCTTATCTAATTGACAGCAGAAATAGACACACCGGGTAAGAGGGGAGAGGACAGGAGATGGAGTAATAAGCTGATAGATGATAGTTGTCCCATTGTTGCAAAGTTCTTTTCTAAGGGAAAAATCGTTTTCCGTATATGGACAAATATAATCAGACTCTTCCTGATACATGGCATGGAACAAGTCAAGGTATAGATCGGAGCCATTTTTTTCAAGATCCTGACAAAATGATTTTGGGGAAAGATAGAAAAAATGGGGGTTCCATTTATGTTCTACATAGTATATATCGCGGATAGTATCTTCGTTCATCAGTAGTCCTCCTATTCAATTGTTTTCAGAAAATTCCCATGTGATACGATGGGAGACTCCAGTTTATAACCTTTACGTTTCATGACACGAAATTTAAAGTCCAGTAATTCTGCTGGTACATAAAGAGCTTTGGCCGCCTGAAAGAAAAACTGGTCTTCGTTTAATGCATTTAATACGCAGTCATCGGATAACAGCAGTTCGGCAGCAAAGAGATTTGCTTCATATTCCTGCCGATCTGTATCGTCAAATAGTGTAAATTCATGAAACGCAGCTGTTATGTTTGTATGAAGCACGGAGTGAGCAATTTCATGAGCCAGTATGACCCGTTGAATCACTTCCGGTAAATCGCTGTTGATTGTGATATGTTTGATTCTGCGGTGCTGAACATAAAATCCTTTGCAGCACCCTTTATATCTTCCCATCGGTTTTAATACCACGATAATTTTCATTGCCTGTGCCAGACGGAATGGATCCGATTCACCATATTTTTTCTGGATCCGTCTGACTTCTTCAGATATGGATTGAATAGTCAAAACAGCTCCCTCCTTTCGGACTATATTACGGGAGAAGATTATTGTGGATTTTTCTTTTTGCTAAAGGTTTTTCTGGCTGCTTTTTTACAGTCATAGTATGCTTCGGCAACTGCCTGAAAATAAGCATCTTTTGCTTCTTCGCTTAGAGTGCCTCCTGCAAAAAGAGCTGTGTTCTCAGCCAGCATTTTCTGTAGATCCAACGCCTCCCTGGTTCCGCTATTTTTTCTCATATCTTCTACATATTCCATGCGGTCTAAGCCGTAAGATGGATCCTCTATGTTATCGTTCTGCAGATACTCGGTTGATACCTCCAGTGCCTTTGCCAGTTTATAAAGCTGTGCCTGGTATGGTTTTCTTTCGCCTAATTCATAAGAAGTAATTGTCCGGATACCCATTCCGGCTTTTTCTGCTAATTGTTTCTGACTTAATCCAAGATTTCCGCGTTGTTCTTTAACTTTAGCACCAAAAGATTTCATGTCAGACCTCCATTCGTTTTAGTGTGCGTAAACTTGCTAACTGTGCTATTGACAAGTGTGCATGTAGTTGCTAATATTTGGATTAGCAAGAGTTGGCAAGTGTCAGTGACTATATGCACATTATAATGGTAAGTGTGCAAGCTGTCAAGAATAAGTGTGCTAATACTTGCTAGAAAAAATTGGAAGAGGGTACAGAATATGAATCGGACAATCCTTCATAGTGATATGAACTGTTTTTATGCTTCTGTAGAAATGATGCTGAACCCAGAGCTACAGGGAAAAGCAGTAGCAGTGTGCGGGTCCACAGAAAACCGTCATGGAATTGTTCTTGCAAAATCAGAGAAAGCGAAACAAGCAGGAATAAAAACAGGAATGGTTAACTGGGAGGCAAAACGACTTTGTCCGGATTTGATTTTGGTTCCACCCCAGTATGAACAGTATTTAAAATATTCCAATATGGCAAGAGAGATTTATCAGGAATATACAGACCTGGTAGAGCCTTACGGAATGGACGAGTGCTTTCTGGATGTGACAGCAAGTCAGGTTCTTTATGGTTCTGGAAAAGAAATTGCAGACCAGATTCGCTGCAGGATGAAGAATGAACTGGGATTGACTGTTAGTATAGGAATTTCATTCAATAAAATATTTGCAAAACTGGGAAGTGATATGAAGAAGCCGGATGCCATAACTAGCATTGAAGAATCAGAATGGAAACAAAAGGTTTGGCCGCTTCGGGTATCGGAATTATTATTCTGTGGCCGATCAACTACAAAGAAGCTGGAGCAAGTTGGAATTTATACGATAGGAGATTTGGCAGAAATGGATCATGATTATGTGAACCAGCTTCTTGGTAAAAATGGGCTGATGCTGTGGTCATATGCAAATGGTCTGGATGATAGTCCGGTAATGGAGAAGGACTTTGTGTCTCCGACGAAAAGTGTGGGGCATGGAATTACTTGTACAGCAGATCTTAAAACAGAAGAGGAGGTCTGGAAGGTTATTCTGGAATTATGCCAGGACATAGGACATCGATTAAGGATTCATGGATTGAAAGCACAGGGGGTTCAGATAGCGATTCGCAGTCAGGAACTATTTACAAGGCAGTATCAAGGTCAACTTTCCCTTCCGACGATAGTGCCTTTGGAAATTGCTAAACTGGCGAGGGAACTATTTCAGAGAAATTATGATTGGAAGGAACCTGTGCGTTCGGTAACTGTTCGTGCAATCAACTTGGTATCAGCAAAAGAACCGGAGCAAATCTGTTTGTTTTCGGATCCAATCCGGCTTGAGAAAGAAGAAAAATTATTTTTGGCGATTGAGGAAATTCGGCGGCGATTTGGAAAAAGGGCTATCTATCCAGCGGCCTTGATGAAGGATCTGAAGATGCCGGAATACCGAGATCATGGTTTGATTATGCCGGGAGTTATGAACCGGTAAGATAGGAGGGGCTTATGGGACGGAAAAACTCATTGGCAAAAAACAGTATTCAGATGCTGTGTGTGATGCAGCATCTGGATGAACAAAATTTATATGAAAGGTCAAAATTGTTATTATCTATTTATCGAAATGTATGCTGGACGGCCTGTGACCGTGCTGCAATGCTTCGTGAAGAAGCAGAATATTGTTATGGCAGAGAACTGGAGGCGGGGCTTCTATATCTGAATGATTTTGCTCCTACTGTAGAGAGGGAAAAGTTTGAAGAAACAGTAAAAAGCCTGTTCCAGACCAAGTGGCTTGTGGAACTGGTAGACTCGGCCATGGTTAAAATGCGTGATTTTCCATATTCACCACAGCTTTATTTTGACATTGTGTTTAAGTGTTATTTAAGCCGGTTCCGATATACAGAGACTGAATTACTGGAAACGCTTCGGATGGAAAGAAGCACATATTATGATAGAAAAAAGGAAGCAATTAAAATATTCGGTCTATCCCTTTGGGGGAGTGCTCTTCCTCAAATCAAACAGGCTTTGGAAGAACCGTTACTTTATGAATAGAGGAGAGGTGGTTTTATGAGCAACAAAAAGAAAATGGAAGTTTTGTATTTTGTTGAGCAATACATAAAAAGGTATGGATATCCGCCTACTGTGCGGGATATCGGAAAAGGTTTAGGGTATCGTTCCCCATCAACTGTGCATGGTTATCTTCGGCAATTGAAGGAAGAACATCTGATTGAAAGTGACGGAAGCAAACCGAGAACGCTTCATATCAATTAAATAGTCCGACTAAAGTCCGACAATAGTCCTACTGAAAGTCCGACTTCTCTCATGTTATAGTCAGTACACTGGATGGTCAGTGTGCTGAGCGAGAAGATCTCATACAGAAATGTATGGGGTCTTTTTTTATAGTGTTTTGTGCGCTGCATCCAATTTCAAGTTTGTTAAAAGCCAGCGGGATCCTCCCGTTGGCTTCTTTTTTTCTAAGGAGCAGCGTATGGAGAAAAGCTCTTGCTTGAGGATTGCCAGAAACCTATGTCGTAGTCCGCCACTTGTCCTTCGTTTTCACCACCCAACGAAAACTAAGGAGGACAGGAACATGGCAAAACCGTATAAGATACCGGATTTTAGAAAAATGTATCCGGAAGCCAGCGAGGAAGTAATCGCTGTATTGAGAACAAGTGAAAGAAAAATGCAGTATCAGGAATATGACTTAAAAAGAGCAAGAAATATCGTAGATCCTAAAACAGGAGAGAAAATGACCATTCCTAGCAGAGAGGATTCCTATGAACGCCTGCAGGAAATGGCTGTGCAATTTCCAGAAGAAAACAGAAGTGTTGAGGATCAGATTCTGAAAAAAATAGAGTGTGAACAGTTACATAAATTCCTTTTAGAACTCTCGAAAGAAGAACAGTGGTTGATTCAGGAACTCTATTTTGAGGAACGGACGGAACGGGAGGTAGCTTCGGTACTTGGATTGTCACAGAAGGCGATAAACAAACGGAGACAGAAGATTTTAGAGAAACTGAGAAAATTATTTTAATTATTTTTCTGTTTTTGGTTCTCAAACTTCTCTGCCAGCGTGGAAAGAAGTGAAGGGGACTGATTTCTCTTTCTGTTCTTTGGCAAAAACTGTGTGAAACAGTCATATCCGGCAATACAGATACCTTAGTTGTTCAGCCCAAAAGGAAAAGCACAAAGGAAAATCCGCCACGACCACCTGCAGATAGTCAGAGTGTCTGTCAATAAGATGACATCAAAGGTGCAGAGCGAAAAAAATTTGTCCTTAAAGCAGTTTTGGCAGACTGCCTGCAATGACCTGAACAGCCTATAATGATACTTCCGTCCAGTCACAGCCCCGCAAAACGGGAACACGCAATGAGGGCGGCTCGGAGAGACCCTCGGAGGGGAACAATCCCATGACAGCCTTAAGCCATGGCTGGTCAGTGTTGCCGCCCAAAGATATCGGTTGTAACAGGAATATCAGTATTTCCGATATCTGGTTCCGGGAAGTTGTGTCGAATAGGAACTTTTGAAAATGAAGAACAAGTGATTTTTAACAAAAACTATGGCGACAGCTTTATATTTATCCAGCGGAAAAGGAAAGATAGATCAGCTGGATAAGGCTGCCGCTATCCTTGTGTTCTAAATCACAAAATGATAAGGAGGAAGATGTATATGCGTGTCAAAGAATTTATGGAATTATATTCTGACAGCAATTTTCATTTTATGACATCGAAAGGATATTTATTTCTGAATTCTGACCAGGTAAAATCCATACTTTTGGAAGGGCAGAAAGAAGCAGCCAAGAAGGAGCTGGGAAAGGGAATCCGAGCTGATGAACTTTTGGCAGGCGAGGTCATCAGCGTAAGCTGGAAAAAGGGCATTTGCCATATGACAGCAGAATTACATAGAGATAGAGACTTTTCATAAAGAGTAGGAACATTCGTAGTCCAGAGTAGATGGAAGGAGGGGAAGTGTTACGATAAAAAAAGGAGATATATATTATGCAGACCTGATGCCGGTAATAGGCTCTGAACAGGGGGGAATCCGGCCGGTTTTGATTATTCAGAATGATGTTGGTAATTGTTACAGTCCAACCGTCATTGTGGCAGCAATTACAAGTCGGCCTAATAAGCACTGGATACCTACACATATCGAATTGGGAAATCATGTAAGAGGACTCCATAATGATTCTGTTATTTTATTGGAGCAGGTAAGGACGATTGACCGGATAAGATTAAGAGGGTATGTAGGAAGTCTGAGTGAAGCCATGATGCGTAAAGTAGATGAGGCAATTCTCGTGAGTTTTGGTGTAACAGTACAGAGAAGAACATAAAGGGTGTTTGGAAAAGGAGCAGGAGGCAGGAATGGGTCAGGGAAAACGTGCGTGGATCTATTGTGCGATTGATGCACCGGAAGATAGAAATGGTGCATTAAAAAGTCAGTTTAAACAGCTGATTGATTATGGAGAGCAGATGGGATTTGAACTGGTTGGAAGTTCCAGTGATGTGGGGACAACTCCGCTTTGGAATCGAAATGGATTTCGTCATTTTATAGAAGCGGTTCAGAAAGAACAGATAGATGTTCTTTTGATTGTAAACCGTGGCAGGCTGTCCAGATCATCCATGCAGCTCGCAAGATTTCAGATCCTTCAGGAAAACTATGATGTCGATGCATATTCGCCATTGGAAGGGAAAATTGAGTTTGGCAGTTGAAAAAATAGGAGAGAAGATTTTATGAGAGCAGAAGAAAAGAATATGGTAGAACGGATCATGGACACAGAAACGATGGGATATGCCTATGAGTATCCATATGGTGGGGGAGCCAGAAAAGAATATATGTTGGCACTGACCCCGGAGAACTTGGCAAATTTTATCGGTGCGAGAGGATATGATGCTAAAAAAATAGTGATTACCGATGTGTTGGATCGCCTGATTGTGAATACCTGTATGGGGATGCTGGATGTTTGTCCGGACCAGAAATTATGTGGGAGAATTATTGAGTATTTGGCGCCGATCCAGCTGGGAGAGAAGGAGGCTGGAGAGATTTTGGCGGTGGAACGCAATGTGGCAGATGAATATTTTGCTATGGAAGATGAAGCGGTTACGATGGCAGAATGTCAGATGTTATAGAGATTGTTGAGGAGGTAGAACGATCATGATTGGGATATTGATTGTTGCGGCAGTTGGAATTATTGGATTTTTGTTAACTGCAGGTATTGCATTTGGAATAGCAGGGAGTTATCAAATCGATTGACGTTGTTTATTGATAATGCTTCGTTTGAAAAGGAAAGATTGTTACATTGTGTGATAGCTATGAGAAGAGTAACACGGTATACTGTGTATAGCGTTAGAGGAAAGGAGTAAAGTAATATGGCAAGGTATATTGTGGATTCCCAGATAGATAATCACGAAAAATATTATTTCATTCGTGAACAGGAGAGCCAAGATATAGTGTTACTGCCCTCCAAGTATCTAATGCATAAAAAAAGATCAAAATTGTCACCTAACACTATCAGAAGAAGTGCAGGAGCCATTTCATACTATCTGAATTATATAGATGAGACTGGCATTCAGTTAGATGATGTATGGGAGATGCCATATGATAAGCAGCAGGAACACTTTACAGACTATTTGATATGGTTACAGGCAGGATTGCATAGTGGAGATAGTTATAAAAAGAAACCATATAATGAGACCTGTAATGCGTATTTAAAAGAGGTGTTCCGATTTTATAGATTTTCTGGACAGCAGGATGAATCTACAAAGCAATTGAAAGTCCTCTCTGATATGAGAATTATTGTACATAATTCAGTGGGAGTAAAAAGAACATTATATCGGAATACATTTCATGGATATCTACAGGAAAAAGGACATATAGGGAAGACCATAGAGCAGGATAAGATCGTGATTTTATTAAAGGCATGTGCCAATTGTCGCGATCAAATCCTGCTTTTATTATTAGCAGAAACGGGATTTCGCATCGGGGAACTTTTGGGAGTCCGGTATGCGACAGACATTGATTATGAGAGACACTTGCTGTATGTCAATTTTAGAGAAGATAATGAAAATGGAGCCAGGGCTAAGAATGCAGAATACAGAAAGGCAAAAATCAGCGATGCCACCTTTGAAATTCTGCAGTTTTATATAGAGGAATATAAAGACCTTATTTTCCAGCAGGAATACTTGATTATTAACATTTCGGGAGATTATGCAGGAAAACCGATGCAGAACTCAGGCGTCTATGCATTGATGGAACGGCTGCAGAAGAAGACTGGGATTAAAGTAACACCACATATGCTGCGGCATTATTTTGCAAATGCTCGCCGGAAGGCTGGATGGAAGTTGGAACTTATCAGTCAAGCGCTTGGGCATCGAAATATAGAAACAACGATGAGATATTTAAATATATCGGATCAGGAGTTGATGGATGTCAGTGATGAATTTTATAGAAAACATCAGTCCATTTATGAAATTGACAAATTACTTTAGGGAAGGAGGAGAAGTATGTGACTGCATTAAGATTATTGAATACGGAATCACAGGATAAAGCGGATTATCTTCACAACCAGTTAATAACAGATATAAATGTACCGAGTACATACTGGGAGTGTGCAGAGTCCTACTTAAAAGGTGTAGGGATATATGATGTTTTCCTTATAGAAGAACAGGATTTCCGTAATTATAAAATCTTTTTGCGTGAAACAGGGAACTTTACAAAGAAACAGGTATTTGAGCGAACTGGGTTCCTGCGAAATTTGAAGAAGACTCTCATCCAAGAAGAGTATAAAGAGTTGTTGGATGAAATTGAGCAGTGCAATACAGTGCAAGAACGCTTGAAAGGAAATGTCAGGAATTTCTTGATACGGCAGGGAATTCATCATGTAAAGGAAATTGATTATAGAATCAGAGAACTGTATGAAAGTGAGTTGCGCAGGACAAAAACTTCCTCTAAAGGTCTTGAATATTTGAAGACATTGGATCGGATCAAACAGTTTGATATCCGAAAAGAAATGGAAACCCTTTCTGGAAGAAATAAAGAGCGGCTCAAGTATGAAGGGCAAGTGATTTTTCTTCCCTACATACCGGATCAGGACATAGCATCAGATTTTGATTATATCCAAGATAAAAGCGAACTGGTATGGGATTTTAGCCAAAAAGCGCCAGAAACTTTAAAAAAACAAATTTTTCAGATTTTGTGCTATGCCTTGAGAAATATAAAAGACAGCAAGGATCGCAGAGTGCGCTATCTACTTCCTTTAAGGTGGATGTATGAGTTTTGCGTAGAGGAAGGAATTGATGATATCGAGCGGCTTGAACTGGAGCAAATAAAGAAATTGGAAACAATTGTAGCCAGGAAAGTTGCAAATGTGAAGAATAGTATGCAGATTGTGGATAACAGCCGCAAAATACTTTTTATGAGTGGAAAAGAAATTCACTGGTATGCAAATGTCTGGTATATGGAAAGATTCAATTTTGCACCAGAGCGTGTAAATCCAAGCAATCCTGTGCAGCGACTCAGTTTTTACGAAGTGACGAATGAGAGAAACAGAGAATTGCTGCAAGAGTATATGAAATATCAAGTAGGTATCGGTGATTTAGCACTTGGAAATATACGAAATCAATTGTGTTATATTAAAAAATTTCTAGTTTACTTTAACACATTGGAATCCATATGTGAAATTACGGAAGAACAAATAGCAGAGTATTTCAAACTTCTGCAGGAAGAGGAAATTAAAGCAGAAACAGTAAACA
>CDZM01001764.1_pt1 | contig 65700 bp, 94 predicted proteins | sample 557601 | NCBI WGS metagenome assembly CDZM01 (sample SAMEA3182087, study PRJEB8094) | gut metagenome | biome: human; feature: gut; material: Stool; isolation source: human stools | place: Canada | collected 2013-02-05
GTGCTGGAGCGCACAGGGCCAGTCCAAGGTGAAGGACGGCAGGCAAGGATGCAGATGAATACAGGTAGCTGATGATGGATTCAGTCCGGATATAGTCGGACCATTCTAAGGAGACACGCAGAAATGTGAGGGTTCATGACAACCCCACCAATTAAAGGAGGAAATTAAAATGACGAGAGCAAACAGAATCGCAGTGGTAGCAGTGGAAAATGGCTTAGTAGCAAAATTCTTTAGGACACATGCAGAGGTGAGGACAATCTACAGCTGGGAGACAGGATGGAAGCCGGACGAGAAAGCCAACAGTACCGCCAACAGGGAATCTTTCAGGCAGTGGGCATGTGATAATGCAGAATTGTACGATGTACAATGGGATGCCACCAAGGCGAAACAGGCATGGGACAGGAAACACCAGAAGTATGAGACTGACGAGCAGGTGGCGGAGGATGCAACAACTCTACTGGAAATGGCACTGACTGGGGTGGCAAACAAAATGGGCTACAGCTGGACTATCACCTACGATGGAATCTGGGCCAAGAAGAATACTCCAGACTACGTAATTGATGGGAAATATGAGAAGAACGGATGCTGGGCATGGGCTGACATTGCCATGACAGTGAAATTCATCAAGGATGATTGTGGCACCGAGATTTCTATGGACATGGAAATGGTATCTGGGCAGATTAAGAAGCCGAAGGTCACCCAGGGAATGCTGATGGCGAGACTGGTAGACGAAGAGAATCTCCAGGCAGTGTAGGATGTAGAGGGTGCAACTCCCTCTCCTGCCAATCTGTAACACAATACAAATCTAAGAAGGAGGATTTTAAGATGAATAAGAAGATAGAATCTATGGTTATTAATATGGTAGTAGGGAATTTACTCTACTTAGCAAATGGTCTCCGTGACGATATGAATAAGGAGGAGGCAAGTAATCTTGAGTCACTAGCTATCAAGGTGACAGATGGTAGTGCGACAGAAGAGGAATGGGCAGAAATAATCAGCCAGATAAGTATATCAGAGAACTAGCGATGGCAGAGTATCACATGATATGAATTTATTGAAAGAGAGAAGTAGTCCGATGGGTAGGCTTAGATAACCAAGGTAGGCATCAAAGGTATCAAAGGTTGGTTTAAGGTGGGTTTAAGGTATACCGGAAAAAGGAATGTAGCATCATCGGAACTTAAATACCACCAGTCCCAGCCTTAACAGAATCGAAATAGGAAAAGTCATGACAAAAGGACTACTAAGGTACAATGGCAATAGCATAAGGTATCACAGGCGGGTAAATACAAAGGGACAAGCATTCTGAATGTACAGGAAGTAACACCATGAGAAATGTTTATACAAAGTACTCATAGGGTGTCTAGCAAATACCACAGATAAATAGAGGAATATCAAGGTACAGTGTACAAAGTTATAACTTGACACGAAGCTCACGATGTGGTATAATGGTAGTATAAAGCACCGGGAGGTGCGGAGAATAAGGAGAATACTTGATATGGTGGATTATACAAAATATGGGTGCCTACACAATCGCCCACAATGCACAGAATGGACAGGCACAAGATGCAAGCAAGGATTGCGGATGGAGTGCATACATGACAGATGTGAGGATTGCCCACATTGGACAGGCACAGAATGCGATTGAGATTTACCCATAGAGGATGGGACGGCTGAATAGTTATGCAATGGCACAGATGGGTGCAAATCCCATCACAGCCAATCTGGTATCGGATAGATACCAAGATATAGAATATAGGAGGATAAAGATATGGCACGTAAGATTATCGCAACAACAGAACTTGGCAGAGGATATGAGGTAAAACTGGTACAGCACAGTGACGGCAAGCTTGGACTTGGAGAATTCGACTACTACGATGTAGAATTGCATATTAATGGATGCGGATGTGTAATGAATCTGAGCAATAAATGTATCGGACGTAAGAGTGGAGATTACTGGTACAACAATGGGATTGAGATTATGAATAAAATGATATTCATGGCTGACGGCATAGATATGGCAATGCACAATCTCATGTGCTATAGTAGGAATCTGCTGATGGATTCACCCAAAGCAGGATATGAGAAAGAATGGCATCGTGAGAATGATAAGGCGAAGATGCTGAGGAAATGGATGCGTGACCTCACAGGATATTGGGGTAAGGATAGTGATAAAACCAAGTATATGCGAGATATGTTCGCAGATTATATATGGGATGGGAGGGCAGATGCATAATGGCATACATCGTAAAATATAAGGACGGTTCAGAGGAGAGAGTGGTCACAACACAGACTGGTATCAAGTATCTGATTGAGAAGATGTTAATCATCGGATATCGCAGGGCAAAATAGGTGGTCAAGTATAAGGTGTCAGAGGGTTTGAATCCCTCACCACCATTCTCACAGTAAGCTGATAGATACTGACTTGACAGTCCGGCTTTCCTGTGGTATAATGGAGGTAGAAGCAAGGAGCAGTGATACTAAATTGAAGGAGGGATCGCAATGAAGATTGCAGATGTAATGAATGAGAGCGCACAAGTGCAGGAATTTGTGGAGAAAATGCTATCAGTGGCATATGATACCTTGGAGGAAGATGAATATCTGCTGGAGGAAATATGCGATGATATTGGAGTCACAGAATCAGAACTCAAGTGGATGTTCAAGCAACTTGGATATGATAGGTAATTACCCGGGAAACCGGGATTACAAATATAAATTAGCCAAAGATGGCGGAAAGAAGAGGTACTAAGATGAGTAAAATTTATGATGCAAGTGGAGCAAGGATGAATCTCCAGCAGATATGTGGAGAGCTGGTCGACACAATGACTAGTGAACAGAAGGAACTTCTGAGAAATTCAATCAAGAAATATGACACATTCAAGAGTTCCCAGATGCAGTTGGCACATGGAATACTTGACTCTTACAGATTGATTGATTGCACAAATGAGAAGGGAATGCGAGTTAGGAAACTGCTGGATAATCTGATGAACAAGTATCAGAAATCCTCACCAGCAACTGCTGAGGACCAGGCAGTATACCATAACTTTATCACCAGTCTGGAAGCATAGTGCAATAAGGAGGGATTGGATATGAAAGATAATGACATAATAAACGAGATTAATAATCTCGATAGCGACCAGAGGAGAAAGATGCTTGATGAAATGAATGCCAAGGAAGATAAACGAGAAATGATGAATAATCAATCACCTCACAGGATGGGTATGATATATGCAATTGGTATCATGACAGGATTTATCTTGGCGGTAATTGACTACATCGCTGGAATGGTGATATCAAGGAACATACTGATATGTATAATCGGCTACAGCACATATGTGGAATTTTCCAATAGTAAATCGGCACAGGAAATGAGAAAGCCGTATGCTAGGAAAATGATACTCATAGCACTGATTTCATATGTAGTATTCATCAATATCATCGTAGCATGTATGATGGTGATATCTGTACAGTGACAATATGGGTTCGACTCCCTCACCAGACAGTCCACAGATAGGTGAGAATATGAATATAAGGAGATAAAGATATGAAGAAGAAATTAGTATTTGGAGAGCTGGTAATGGCAGTATTGTCTGGTGGCAAGGATGCACATGCAAGATGCCGTGTCCCTGAAATCCCTGAGGGAGTTTACTCCACAATCACAATTGTAACTGATGTGGATTATGATACAGATGTGGTCACAATCAAGACATTCTCCGGAATCGAGTACCAGTTTGAGGGATGTAAGGACTGGCATGAGGGTGATATCTGTACAGTGACAATATGGGACAATGACACGTATACGATAATGAAATCCTGCAAACAAGATAGCGGCTGGATTGATGACACATGGAATGTACAGTAAGGAGGTAAAGATATGGGATTGACAATAGCTGAACTGGTAAACTTCTGCAATGACAACGGAATTTTGCTGGATACGGAATTGGCAGCAATGGGTGCTACTGTGAAGTACATTGGATATAGCAAGGCGAAGAATGTGGTGACACTAGACGAAGAGGACTTATCTGGCGACAATTTCTTTGATATTGTACAGGAAGTAGAATAATTAGGCTGACGGTGGAAGGATGGGTTCGACTCCCATCCCAGCCATTAAATCAAATACAAATTAAGGAGGAATTAAATGAAAACTGAGGTCTAGGAAATATGGAGATTTAAGTTAAATCTGGTATTATTTGGTTAATGAAGTACGATGTGGTAATATAGTGAAATACAATGTACAAAATTATAACTTGACACGAAGCTCACGGTGTGGTATAATGGAGGTAGAAACGAGAAACACAATCACAATCATAAGGAGGAATAATCATGAGTACAAATTTAATGAGAGCAAACAGGGTGGCAGTTAAGTCTAATGGTGAGAACTTCATGGCAACATTCTTTAGGACACACAAGCTGGTGGCAGATATCCATTCTGAATTGACTGAATGGAAGGCACCGGATGGTGTGGTGAACAAATCTGCACTAAGGGAATCATTCAGAATATGGGCAATCGAGAATGCCAAGGATTATAATATCGACTGGGATCCCGCGGACAAGCGGTCACCAGAGAATATCCGCAGACCAAAATATGAAACGGACGAGCAGTTGGTAAATGATGCTATGGCAATGGCACTGCCTGAAATGAGAACTTTAGTTGACAAGTGCAAGTATGGAATTGAATGGGGAGGGATGACATTCGAGGATGAAATCGAACCCATGACACATACTGGTGCTGGCAGAGAACTGTCAACAATGGGAATAATCAATGGTAAATATGAAAAATCAGGCAACTGGGCATGGGCAGTGGTGAAGATGATGCTCACATTCAAATATAAGGGCAATGAATGCTACATGATAGTAAAAATGAATCTGGTATCCGGCCAGCTTAAGAAAATTGGTATTGGTATTACAGATTTCAACAACAAAGTGAGGGATGAAATCATCGATGCAGAACTCGCAACTGCTGACGAATTGGATCCACCGAAGAAGCAGAAATCTAAGGAGTCTAGGGAGGAGGTGAAGGAATCTAAGGATGATGCAGAGGAGCAAATTGGCGCAGAACCGGAGGTGGAAGATAAACCAGTTAAGACCAGAAAGCGCAGGGGTTCCACCGAGAGTAAAACTATAGAGGAGGTGAAATAATGGATTGGATTATTGGACTTATAATTGTAATCTGCATAGCAAGACATTTCACAAATGGCAAAATCGATAGCAGTAGAGTCAAAAAGTGGTGGAATGAAGGAGATAAGAATGATTGATTTTGTCAAATTGACAGGTGCTAGGCAATGGACTCATGACGGCAAAATGAGCCGTAATATGATAGAGGAGGAGATACTCGACATTGTACATGAAATGCATGGATATGATGATGCTGAACACATACAATTATCGGTGATTAAATCCTTCTCTAAGTCTGGCCTAATTGAGATATATAATCAGTTAGGCCATGACGGACTAATGGATATAGTCAGACAAACAATAAAGATAGAAATTCAGGAGATGATAAAATGCAGGGATATGACGCAGAGGAAGAGGAATTTAGGGCAAAATGCATAGAGATATCTATGTACGAGTCATGTGAAAGGACTACGTTGGATAATGAGTGGACAGAATCAGAGCTTAGTGATGGAGTATATGATGTGTGCTCAATAACAATGACTGATAGTCTGCTCGACAAGTATAAACATAGGGCACTGGCAGACAGAAATCTATTACTAATGCAGTACATGGCAGAGAAAATCACATCAGAGAATGACTTGATAGATATATATAATAGGGAATATGGCAAGAATAATGACGGTAAGACATTTGGTATAATATGGTTCGACAATGAAATCAAGAAGATGATAAAATCAATACTTGACGGAAACATGGTGAAGTAAATATGAGAGTGATAGAAATCATAGTAACAGCAATGTTGATATTCACATTAGTATATATGATAATAAAGTCCATAGCAGTTTTTGGGGATAAGATATATATTAATACAGATGAGGATAAGTGCAATAGTGAGATAGAAATAACTAGCAGGGACTTATATATAGAAGCAGAAAATCTGCTGGCAACAGTTGATGTATATAATGCACAATCCTACGAACTGATGAAGCAAATCGCAGAGATTGATAAACAAATAATGCATGCCAAATCATGCAAGGTAACATCCAATGAGCGAGATATCACGAAAATGAGGATACAGTCATATAAGTTGCAGGAGCAAAAATGCAAATTGGATGCTAAGGTAATAAAACTAAATAGGCAGTTAGATAAAATAGCAATGGAGGAATACGAGAGGAGGAGCCAGCACTAACCGCTTACTTTTTATATGTAAGCCTGTATGTTCACAGATAATTGTGCAATCAAGATAGTTAATAGATAAACACTATATAAACATATAAAATGTGGGCAGTGAGGAAAGGAGGAAACAGTCAGCCCACAATCAACCAGACAACAAATAATAGGAGGATATAAACATGGATATAGGAAATAAAATAGAGGTAAAAATTGTAAATAATGAACCAATAGGTGAAATTATTGGAATAGTTCCGGTGAAGGTAATTGAGGAAGAAGGCAAGATGTTATGTGAGATATGTGATGTAACACCAAGGTGTGACATGGCAATGATGTGTAATACAGTTGGTGGAGAAGATATAGCAATAATAATCAGAAAAGATTGCAAAAATATCAACAATTTATTAGACCTTCTCTAATGGTTGTTCTCTTTATTCAGATACTAAATAAAAAAAAGAAAGATGATGCTGCTTTTTCTTTAAGAACTTCGAAGAAGGTATCGTATCTTCTTTTCGCCGGACAAAGTATCAGAGACACAGAACTTATAAAGGGCTTTACAAAGACGGTCGATATGGGAGTGTTGAGCAAATAGAATTTATTAAAAGTAGTTCAGCATACAATAATCAATTTGAAAGCCCTTTAAAACAAACAAATAATAAACAATAGGAGGAAATAGTAATGGATTTAACTAGGTCAAACAAAATCACAGCATATTGGACAGGAGAGGGAGTAGCAATCGGCGTATTCTACAAGACACATACCAAACTCCTTGAGAAGAAATCAAACGATGCAGATGTAATCGCCGCCGGATTTGTGATGCCGGAAGGCACGGAACAGGAGCCAGCAAATGCACAGGATAAACTGGCCGCATTCAAGAACTTCCTGCAGGTTAATGCATCGATGTTCGGAATTATGTATGACCCGATTGACCGCAGGGATGATAAGTTCAGATTCCCAAACAGCTACAATAATGACACCTTCGCGGACTACTCTCAGCAGATGGCTACAAGGAGTATTGAGGAGACACTGGACAAGGTGCAGAAGAATGTTATCGACAATATGGTTAAGGGTGGACACATCCCAGCCGGAACAGAGATTGCATTCGGCATCGAGAGAAAGGATATCGAGATTAAGGAACTGTACAGCAATGGCAATATCAAGTATGCTGATGCCAAATACGGTGTGAAACTGCAGGTTGGTGAAAAAGTTGCGGAAACAACATGCACAGTTTCTGCGGTATCCGGTCAGCTTAAGAAGCCCAGAGAACTGGCAGACGGGGTGGTAATCACACAGTCCGGCATTAAGGGATTCCTGATTGAGAATGGATTACTGCCGAAGATTGAGAAACCAGTCAAGGAAAAGAAGGAAGATACCGATGCCGATGGAGCCAATGCAATGCCCACAGCAGATGGTGGAGAAGTAGAATCTGCACCAGCAGGTGGCAGGAGAAGACTTAGTTCTTCTAAAGAAGTTGCATCCGAGCAGGCCGAAGAAGTAATCGGATAATTAAATGATGGGTGGTGAAGGCAATGGTCATTAGCCACCCATTCTCTATATACGGAGGAAATATGTGTATTAGAGTAAATAGAATAACAGTTAATGTTGATACAAAATATGATGAAGTAAAAGTGTCATTATACAAGACAAATGAGCTGTTGGGTACATTGAGTGATGAAGATTTAGAATTGCCACGATACACAACAAGTGGAGTATCATTGAAGGCATATCAAACATATTGCAAGGATTTTGTAATAGAATTGATGAACAATGGTGGGATACCAGGATTATACTATGAGCCAAAGCAGAGTATCGACAGAGTGAAGTATAACGATGCAACGTTCAAGTCTGGAATAGCAGAATATATAAAATCAATGATTGATGAAAGATATGAATATAAACTGCTTATGACAGAGAGAATAAATGTTGCAGACAGATATGCAGATGGATATATATCAAACGCAACAGGAGAATTTGATATAAAATTAACACAGTTCAATAATATAGTCATAACAATTCTTTCGGATATCAGGTCCGGACAGTTATGCAGACCAAAGAAGATGGTATTCAATGGTTACGAATATGGATTCAATATAACAAACATAGGCCAAATAATTAAATCAACACAATAGTCTTATAACATACGGATAAATTATATATTGACAGTTTGGCCCTTCTCGTGTTATAATGGAGGTGAAAGGAGGACCAAACTGAATCAATAACATACAGGAGATAAATTATACGATGGATGATGGATACTTAAAGGAATTACTAAAGATGGCGCAGAATGGCGACAAGATTGCAGAGGATAATTTAATATCATATATCAAGGACTATGAAATGCGTAAGAGAATAGGAAGATATATGCACAGGAACAGACAGGCAGAGGATGAAGATATTAAGCAGGAATTTCTAATAGGGGTTGCACTTAGCATATCGAAGGCAAATCTGGAAATTGGCAACCCAATCGAGTATATTATATCACAGGGTGTATTCAGAGCAAGGTCATATCTTAGGAAACATATTATACAAAACACCACGCAAATATGCAAGGATTGTGGGTACGAATCACGGCTCAACAGGATTGCAGTTGGTGTATACAAATGCAAGAAATGTGGTAGTACACATGTTGAAACACGCGAAGTATATGAGCATGATGATTTGGCAATAGAATCAAAGACTATTGATAGCGATGTAGATATCATAATAAATGATATATCATCAAGGCAGATAATAGAGGAATTCAGGAATACACTTGATAGGAATACAAAAGTGTATTATTTATTCGCATTATTGTACGATGAAAATATCAATAGCGATAATCCGCTTGTTGGCAATTATATCGCAGAAATTGCGAAACGATGGAATACATCACAAACATTGGTGGTACAGACGAGGGAAAAATTAAGACTGAAACTTATTAAATTTTGCGATAGCAGGAATATAAAGATTCAGGGCGATCATTTTTTATGGGAGTAATATTATGGAAGCAAATACTAAGCGTAACTATATTAATACAAATGATTTTATTGGCAAGTATGTAATAGTGAGGAAAACTGGACAAGGAGTCCAGTTTCTCGCAAATAATGATGTATGTGATAGGAATTGGACAAATGTAATGTGGAAAGCAAAGGTATATCTTGACCTGACCGCTGCTGAAATTAAGGTTGGTAATCTTAGGTGTGGATATCACCAGATAGATGCGAGTGTCAAGGTGGTAACAGATGGTCTTATATTAAAAGATATAAGGAGGAAGGGTTATGGAAGATAAGGGCTATAAGGACAAAAAAGAATTTATATGTACTGGATGTGGATGTACTGAAATGGCAACAAAATTCGCATCACAGAAGACATTCTTATGCAAGAAATGCAAAGAGAATGGAGTGCAGGTCAATCCAAAATACGTAGAAATGGCATTACAGAAAAATCCTCCTAAAGTGAGAACCAAATCAGATAGTGGTCCAACAAAGATTAGGCCATGTATCAAATGTGGAGAGCAGACAGAAGTATCAAAGTTCATGAGTGACCAGAAGGTATTATGCAATAAATGCAAAGGTGTAGAGCAGAAATCTGCCGGAGTAAAAATAAGTGTTGATAAATCAAAACTGAAATGTGTTAAGATTGCTCCAATAGAGGATTATGAAATGAATAGTGGAGTGATAGCAAACAAGAGGTTGAGGGAAGTGAAATGCCCTGCATGTGGACATGAATATATGAAGCCACTATCAGTAATAGATTGGTCACAGTTTGGATTGGTAATCAGTTATCAGTGTCAAAATTGCTATACAACAATAGAATTATCAGAACAGCAGAAAAGGCCATTAAAAATTCATTCTCCTAGTAAGAGATTTGATTACACAGGCACGGAGATAAAAGACTTAGGAATATCAATGAGACAGAATAGCAGGATGGCTAATGCATTGTGTATACTTATTGACAGATGCGAGAAGAACAATATAGATATAGAAGGGATATTTGAAGAGTTCAGTGAATCATTGCCGCCATACAGGTATAAGAATGAAATGCCTGTTAAAAAGGGATTTGTAATACCGCCAGAAGACAGATGGGTTGACACTGTGCATCAAATATATGAATTATTCAAGAATGCAAAGAGAGTTGGCAGTGATGAGGATATACCTGAAGGTAGTAGGAATATAGTAATATCTGAAACACTGGCAAACAATCTCGCAGATAAATTAAAATTACTATTAGAAGGAGAACAGAATGGAGCAGAGTAAGGTATCAGGAATGGATCCAAACAATATCAAACTTGAGATATTTAGGAACCGTTCAGAGATGGAAGCAAATATCACATTAGTAGACACCGGGGAGTGCATAACAAGAATCCCGGTGTCTTGGAAGAAAAGGGAAGGTAAGCTTGATTATCTGTCTGTATCAAAGATTCAGTCATATGAACAGTGCCCGGCATGTTTCTTCCATGAGTATATGTCTGAGGAAACAGTGCATATTGATAACGCAAATTATTATACAAAATTTGGGTCGATTATGCACGAAGTTGCAGAAATAATCGTTAAGGCATATATACAGTGCGGTATTATACTTGACACTGTATCAACATTCAATGAGGTATGGCGTAGGTATGATTTAACAAGTATTGATGCCTATGAGGAAGCAAAATCGCTGATTGTATCATATTTCAATGCAAATCCGGTTGATAAACGTGCAGACACTCCGGTACTGATTGAACATGAATGGAGAGGAGATCTTGGTGGTTGTACATTCGGGCTGATACTTGACTATGCTGGCATCAAGAAAAAGAATCCAGAAATTGGGTTGTTGAGGGACTATAAGACAAACAGGATGCCATTCACAACAGCAGATTTAACAAGTAGTTTACAGCTTAGGATTTATCAGATAGTATTAAGGAGATACTTAATGCCGGAGGTCAAGAGGTGGATATCCGGGTATGACCTTTTCTTCTATGGGTGGCAACAGTGCAAGGAATTTTCAGAGGATGATTTAAAATCTGCAGAGGACTACGTAGCCAGCATAAATTACCAGATTCTGCATGATACAGTGTGGGAGGAAAAACTCAATAATTACTGTGGGTATAGGCAGTGTAGACATACATGCAAGACCTATCAGGATGCACTTAGGAATGGTGATGTTCCATCGACACAGTATGTAGTATCAGATAATACAGACTGGGCAGCCATAGAACATGAGCGTGAGTATATTGCAGCACTTGAAAAATGTGCTAAGAACAGGAAAGCAGAATTAGATGCCATCATGAAGACCCATATTGAACAGTCTGCTCAAAAAGGAGAAAAGGTAATTATTGACGGAAATGAGTTGCAGTTATATGCAAGCTCACAGCCGGTGTATTCATATGATGAAGTGCAGAAGGTACTACTTGTAAATAACAGGCTTGACCTGCTTAATGGGTTCTTATCAATCAAGGATTCTAAGGCATTCAGCAGACTCGTGAGTGCGCAGGATATAGGATTGAAGCTACAACTTGCAGGATGCTCACACAATGCATATTCATCACCATACATTACGAAAAAGAGGGTATAAATAATGAAGCGTAGGTATACAACCAAGATAGTAACACTGTTAATTATGATATTAGTAATCACAGCCTGTCAGTCATGGCGAAATGCCTACGCTGACCAAACAAATACAGCAGATGTTAGTGATACAAATAATACTAACATACCGATGATAACACATGAACTAGATAGTATACAGATTGAAGCAACAGTACAGGATGAGGTTCCTATATACGATTTTGACAGTGATGAGGTATATCTGCTGACAAAGATAGCCATGGCAGAAGCAGAGGGAGAGGATATAGAAGGTAAAGCACTGGTAATTAGAACAGTGCTTAATAGGGTAGAAAGTGATGAGTTTCCAGATACAATATATGATATAATATATCAGAAGAAACAATTCAGTCCGATATCTGATGGCAGATTTAATAGGGTAGAACCTAATGAAGACTGCTATAGTGCATTAGATATGGTAGTATATGGATGGGATGAATCAGAAGGATGTATGTATTTTGAAAATTGTAGGAATAAAGATAATTGGCTGTCAAGAAATCTAACATTCCTATTTAAGCATGGTAGCCATAGATTTTACAAATAGCTAACTTAGTTGTCAGCCTTACACATGACATATAAGCAAAGAACAAAAAGATTAGGAGGAATTGACATGGTAACAGTAGTATTGGATTCACAGGCCGGTAGTTGTGGAAAGGGCAAATTTATAGGATATCTGGCACAGAAAGACAATGTAGATATGGCAATAAACAATTTTATGACCAATGCAGGCCATACATATGTTGATGGAGATAGGAAGGTAATGACACAGCACCTTCCTACATCCATCGTCAATAAGGATACAACATTAGTAATCGGCCCAGGTGCTGCAATAACTCCAAGTGTATTATTTGATGAAATAATCAAATATGCAGATATACTCGGAGGTAGATCTGTCATTATTAACCCAAATGCAGTAGTAATCAAGCAGAAGCATCGTAATATCGAATCTAAATTACTGCGCAGTGGTTCTACATTCAAAGGATGTGGAGCATCACAGGCTGATAAGGCGATGAGACAGGCAGAGTTATTTGGCTCATGGTGGTATAGATTCAAGAATGGAGAAGTTGCCGCCAGTATGGTTGCCGATATTGATAATGCATATGATGATAATACCATCAAATTACTTAAGGATAGCATCACAGTTATTGATACGATGATGTACTTAAATGGGGCTATCGATTATGGTAATTCTGTACTGGTCGAAGGCTCACAGGGATGTGATCTTGATATCAATTATGGATTAGGATATCCGAATACAACGAGTAGGCAGTGTCATGCTGGACAGCTTATTGCCGATTGTGGGATATCTCCAAGGCTGGTAAATGAAATCATTATGATAATGCGCCCATATCCAATCAGAATTAGTAATGAGACGAATCTTGTTGTTAATGGCAATACCTTAGTAACATCATCTGGTGACTATGGTAATTCAAAGGAAATAACATGGGGCGAAGTAAAGAAAAGATGTGGTGCACCAGACGATGTTGATTTTGGAGAAAAGACTACTGTTACAAAGAAGACCCGCAGGGTATTCGAAATGAATTGGGACAGGCTTAGATATGTTACAAAACTTAACAGACCGACAATGATTGCACTTAATTTTGTGCAGTATATTGACTGGAATGCACTATATTGCACAGATTACTTCCACCTCCCTGTAAAAGTGAAGGAATTTATAGAGAGGGTGGAAGATGAAACAGGTGTTCCTGTGAAATTAATCGGTACTGGACCATCGAATGAACACATTATTGACTTAAGATAAGGAGTTACTATGGATGCACCTAAATATTCAGCAGGACAGGTTATAGACCTTAGATTTACAAGAAATAGCATGCCAGATAGGATATACATTACTATGGTATATATGAAACCATCGAGTATATGCTGGATGTATCGTGTTGAATCAGAAATGCGTAATGGTATAACCTACATGAGGGAAACTGATATAGATAGACGTGCATCCAAAAAACAGGCAAACTGTTATAGTAATAATACAATAATCAGTATGTATCAGTATGGGTTCAGGTGGTGTGGTAATTATACCGAAAAGAGCTGTATAAATAGGGCTAAGATACTGTCAAGTGCTAATTATATAAAGAATATCATTATATGCAATGCTATAGATAAAGATGGGAATATAATCGATGGGCATAAGGCATTATGGGTCAGATATAACATAGCAATTGATAGTATTGGCCCGAATCTTGACAACAAATTCACTGTAATAAAATAATAAAGAAACAGGAACTTATTAACAGCAGTAAAAGAATCAATATTGTAATTGAAACACGAAGATGTTTCCTAATAAAAGACGTATAGGAGGATTTAATAATGGGTTGGTCAAATATCACTGGTGACGAGAGCATTATCCCATCAACAACAGGAGGTAATTTAAACGAGATTAAGTTTGAGACGGACAAAGCCGCCAAGATTAGGCTCATGTTAAGGGATGGTGAGGAGCCATACTCATACCTTGAGCATTGCATTGAGGTAGAAACCATTCAGAATGGACAGGTTGTACGGCAGTTTAGGACAATTAGGTGCCCTAAAACGTCTAAAAACCCAAATGCACCATGCAAATTATGCGATGGACAACAGGTACGGCGCAGAGTACGGCATGCATGCAACTGCTTTGATTATGAAACTGGTAAAATCCAGAAACTCAATGCTGGTGAGCAGGTATTCAAGACTATCGCAACAACAAGAAAGATGGGTGTCAATATCCTTGGTGTTGACTGGGGCATCATGAAAACTGGTGTTGATAGAAATGACACTACATACACCGTGACAAATCTCGGGCCATCACAGTTTGAATATAACCCAGAAACAATGGGAGCAATGTTTGATATCGAGCAGGAGTATGCACCAATTACATCAGAAGACGATATGAAGAGCATTGTGGAAGGAATTGGCGGAGATTGGAATGCTCTGACAACACCTCCAAAGCTGGTATATCCGACATTGCAGGAAGCTCTTGAACACAAGATGCCGAATGGCAGATATAAAGACCAGACACTTAGGCAGATATGGGAATCAGACAGAAGCCCAAGAGGATTCATCGCCTATCTTGCATTGAAATCAGACAGGCAGAATGATGAAAAGGCTGCTGCACAGGTTATCTACAGTGCACTCGGAGGGGTCTATATTGAGGGTGTGCCGACAAACAGCGGAACAAAGAATATACAGAAACCAGTACAGCAGGATACACCTGCACCAATGCAGACTCATGATACAGCATCACATGCACCAGTAGATGGTGCCACATCAAGTGTAAGAGCCGATAAGATTGCGCAGATTAACAAGGCATTCACCACACAGAAGAAGTTTATTGATGGTGGATTTGATGCTATCATTAACACAATGAAGCAGTATGGCGGTGGCAAGACCAATATCCAGGATTTCACAGACAATGAGTTAGATGCATTACTTGCCGGATGCACAAATTAGGTTATTCCAATCCTTCCAAATTGTGAATAGATACAGATGGGTGGCAGTAGAAATACTGCCATTCGTCATATCCATCAACAGTATGGCTTTCTATCATTTAGTCATAAATCGAGGAGGTATTGACTATGAATAAGGAAGCTCAGAAAAAGATTAATAATAACAATAGGAAACGTGGTGGTGCATTTGAAAAGAGAGTTGCCGATTATCTGGGGTTTGATGTTGTACCATATAGTGGATCAAATGCAAGATTTGGATACGGTGATGTACGCAATGATGAATGGCTCATAGAGTGTAAGAATATAACACCATCTGACAATAAGATAACTATAAAACAGTTATGGATTGATAAGAATAGAGTAAGAGCCAATGACGTAAATAAGAAATCATGCATAGCATGGATGCCAGTAGGTAAAGCAGACAAATTTATATTAATGGAATATGAGGATTATGCTGGGTTTGGTATGAAAGCAGATTATTCATATAAACTTATTGCAAAAGTACACAACACAAAGAACTTAATATTCGATATGACCGAATGCTATATAAAAGATGTAAGGAAGGGCATGGTAATAGAGTTTGTATTTAATGACGTATTTTACTATATGATGTCCTTACAGAAATTCAAGATAATTATTGGAGGATAAGCATGCATATCGAAATAAACAATGTGGAGGGGAAAATAATAGAGCCATTGACTATAGATAAGTTGGCTGCCATACAGATGGAATGTCAATTTAAAGTCGAGGGCGCAGAGTATAAAGCATATGCCTATAGGAATAAGAAACGTGGTGGATTTGAATATGATGGGTATAAGAAATTATTCAACATCCAGACACGTAGATTTCCTGTGGGCTTGTTGCGTAGGGTCGTGAATGTTGCATCTAGATTTGATACTGTTGATATAGTAGACAAGAGAGTACATCTAAATGATGTATATGATTATAAGTTTGACAAATCATATCTCCGTGACTATCAGCACAGTGCGATATTAACATCTGTAATACATGGTAATGGTATAGTAAAGGTTGCTACTGGTGGTGGCAAGACTGTTATTGCCGGATATACAATTGGGATACTGCGCAAGAAATCGATATTTATAGTACATACACGTGACTTATTGTATCAGGCAATTGAATCATTCAAAAGAATATTTCCAGGGGAGAAAATAGGGCAGATAGGCGATGGATGGATTGACTTGCAGAATATAACAGTTGCAACAATGCAGACATTAGCAATACTTGGCGGTATCAAGGCCACAAAAAATAAATATGATGAGGATTATGACAACCAGGAAGAGGAATTAAGTGATGGTGATATAAATATACATAAGAAGAGGTTCAATGAGTATGTAAACTCTGTACAATGTGTAATGATGGATGAGGTACAGATAGTATGTAGTCAGACAGCAAGCGCTGTTAGATTTATGTTCAAGTCTGCAGATTATGCATTTGGATATTCGGCATCACCATGGAGGGATGATGGCAGTGACCTTGCGATAGAAGCAGCATTTGGTGAGAGGATAGTAAATGTAACCGCAAGCGAATTGATAAGGAGAGGGTATCTTGTAAAGCCACAGATATATATTAAATACTGTGGATATGAGTACAACAGGTTTGGGCTTGATAATAGAAAGGATTATCAGTATATCTATAAGAAATATATCGTTGAAAATTACTCAAGAAACTGTAAGATAGTGCGTGATGCCGTTGACCAATATAATGATGGTATGAACACGCTAATACTGGTTACGCAGATTATACATGGTAATACACTGGCTGAACTGATTAAATCTTTATATGATATCGATGTCATGTTCATATCAGGTAAATCTGGTATGAAAAGGCGTAAACAGGCAATTGAGGACATGAGAAATGGTAAAATACAACTCATGGTAGCTTCAACCATAGCAGATGTAGGTCTTGATATTCCAAGGCTTGATTGCATAGTTGAAGCTGGTGCTGGTAAATCATCGGTTACTGCATTACAGAGATTGGGTAGGATAATGCGTACATTTGGTGATAAGGATACATGCAAATTTATAACATATAGGGATGTTGCACCATTTATATGTAATCATGTCGACAAGAAAATAGAAATATGGAAGACAGAGGAGGAGTTTGTAATAAATGAAGAAGAAATACTATGAAATGGACATATGTCCAGTATGTGGAAAGAAATTCCTATATAACCCGCATTCAATATATAAGATAAAAGTTAATAACGTAACTAAAATGTGCTGCAGTTATAAATGTTGGAGGGTGATGGGCAGAGATAGTTGATAATTCAGCTATGGCATAAATTAATAGTGATGTGATTAAACATCATACAGAAGCTGAAATCAATTCTAAGGAGGAATACAATGAAAGTAATGAATCAGTCGGCTAGGTTACTCATAGAGAAGGATCCAATGAAACATATTGAGAGGGTCGCAAGATTATGCTATAAGTCAGAAGATAAAATCAATGACGGGCATGCAAAGTTCTGCAAGAGGTTGTTCGATAATAAGCATCATGCGATGCTTGAGCATTTCCGCTTTATCATGGAGATTGCACCGCCAGTATATGATGTGTTATCATCAGTCGCACATCCATATGTAGAAATGACAAACAGCATATTCTATGGGAGACAGAGATTTGTTATCTCATTCAATGCACGTGGATTAAATAATCTTACAGTTGATTCAATGGCTGAGCAATTCGGAGTACTCCCATCTGTCATTGACACCATAAGGAATGAACTTATAGCACACATCATCAGATATTATGGGTGTTACGGGTTGTTTGGTATGGATGAAGACTCACATCTTGAGCCATTATCATTCGGAGTAAATTTCATCGAAAATGACGATGATACAATGAGCGAACTTGAACGTAGAAGGCATAGGTGGTTCAGTGTGCATATGGTAACAGACAGGGGTATCTCACACGAGATTGTTAGACATAGAATGGCATCGTTTGCACAGGAATCAACAAGGTACTGCAACTATGGAAAGACCGGAGAGATTGCGGTAATTGACCAGGGATTTAATAAGGGTACACATGAATATTACATTTGGTTATACAATGTAGAAAACTGTGAAATATCATATAATCAATTGATAGAGAGCGGCATATCTCCACAGTATGCGAGGTCGGTGCTTCCAACCTCTGTGAAAACAGAAATAATAATGACAGCACCAGTGTATGAGTGGGATCATTTCTTCGATGTTAGAATGTTCGGAAATTCAGGAGCGCCGCATCCATTAATGAAGAAACTTGCATCTATGGTATATGATTGTATAAAGGAGTGTATAATATGATAACTAGAACGAAGGTTGTTATAATCAATGGAATAGCACAATCAGGCAAGGATACATTTGTAGAAATGGCAGCATCATACTGCAATGCGAATGAATGTGCGAATGTACTCAATATCAGTAGTGTAGACCCAATCAAGGACATGCTCACACGATTTGGGTGGGACGGCAATAAGGATGATGATGTTAGGAGTGTAATAGCACTAATCAAAGGAATATGGGACAAGAACCAATGTGGAAGTACAATGTTCCTGCTGACAAACATCATGCAGTATCATATGAATCATGCCGGAGAGGATAATATTATATTCTGCCATATAAGGGAACCAGAGAATATAGATGCATTATACAGGATTATCTCAGGAATGGAGAATATCGGTATATCAGTCACTACGCTATTGATAATAAGAGGGAATATGACCGATGAATACAATAGAATACGGCAAGATAAAATTGAGGATGTATCAAATTATATGTATGATAGTGTAATATATAATGACAGCCTTGATGAATATGCGCAGAAGGTAAAAGATTTTGTAGAAAACTTATTTTAGGAGGGTATTATGACACCATATAATAAATTAATTGAGAGAAGAAATGCGGGAGACAAGATATCAAATGACGATGTACGTGATGCACTCATTAGCACGATACGTGGTATTGACAATTTGAAAGATTTGAATGATTTCCTGTGTACATTCCATGCAAGTGATGCATATACTGTAATTGTCGAGTATGTGAAGCCAAAGAATAACGAGCTAATACAGAATGCATCTAAGAACGATATTGATGAGTACAAGCGGTTCCAGGATATCACGATACAGGCAAGGGATGTACATAAATATGAAAAAAGAACTGCAACAATGTTCGATGTTAATAATATATCAAATAAGGTGGCTATGAAATACTATAACATAGCTGTCAGGATGATATGTAAGGTTGACGATGAACTTGGTAGAGCTGAGGAAGCAATCAATATAATAGAGGACAGGTTGGGATTAATCAGAACATCGTTTAAGGAGGAATTGGATAATGATACCACAGAATCTGGCAATGTGCAGAGAATCGAGGAAACTACTGAATGATTTAGATGTATTAGCATCTGAACATGGCTGTAGTACCATAGTGACACCTACCCAGATATATGTGGCAGACCAAATTACACTGAAATATTACATGGCACCGGTATTCAATGCAATAAAATCTAAAGTGAGGAGTATGAAGAACATATCATCAAAACACTTTACGGTTGTGCACTGGGTATCGGTGCTCAACCTTATGTTTACTTATAACAGTGGTGTAAAGAGGGAAATGTCACATGTACATAGTATTGACGATAGTGTAGGTAATGATGGGTTTGTGATGTTATCAAGATATCTGGTTGCTGACTATGGGTTACATGAGTCTGAAATGATATATGACATAGTACACAAATATTCGCCAATTATGATAAAGGATGCAGTTTCTATAGCTACTAAGAATAACGTATATAACATACAATATGTTAACGCTATACTTGAAAAAGACCAAGCACTATCTAATATAAGAAAACAGGAGCTTGAAAGATTAAGAGAGCGTGTTGATAAATCAAAATCTATATTAGATAAGAAGAAAGTTAGTCATACAATAATGGATGTAGCAAGTAGCCAGCATAATTGGCAGGAAACAAAGAATAATGCAGAGTTAGAGCGAAAACTAAAAGAAATGTTTGGAGAATGACTATGCGGATTACTATGAATTTAATCAAATTTGACAATATGAAACCGAAGCCCGGCCTTCCCATCAGATTAAACGATGAAAAGGTCGGGACAATCATCAGAGAAACCGAAGATGGCATTTTCGAATGTGAGCTTGATGATAAGGCGGCGGTGTCGATATTCAATAGAAATGACAATGTAATCTGGGTATTGGAGGGAAGGAATGATAAAGTCAGGTTATAGATTTGTAGATATAGATGTGGTTAGGCAAGACATAAAATTAAGGATGCCACTTGATGAGTTTATAGCACTGGCTGATGAAAGATATGCAAAAGAAACTGGTAACAAGTGTAATCCAATAGAAATGGTTAATGATCATCTATATAAGAAATGCTGTGATATGGATGAACATCCATTAGACTTAAATGATGGTACGAAGGATAGTACTGCATCATTCACCATATGCCCACAAAAGGAATTATTTTACTGTTTTGGGTGTGGCTCAAGTGGTGATAGATTCGAGTATATAAGTAAAAAATTCTATGTAGACCATACCGAATCAATTATCATCGCCGCAGAAATAGAAAATCTCGATTTAACTCCATATCTAGTAGAAGTAACTCCAGAAGAAAGAATGAAAATGGAGTTATTTAGGCAAAATGATGATGCCAGGAGCCTTGCACATAATGCATTATATGATAATGATAAAGCAATTGATTATCTGCATGGCAGAGGTATAACAGACGAATCAATAGAAACATACAAGATTGGATATGCGCCACCATTGGTTGATGGGAAGACCATATTCGATAGTATGCCAAATGCAGGTGCACTCAAATTATATAGGAAAGACCAGTTCAATGATGCAATCTTATTCCCAATATGCGATGCAAATGGAAGGATGAGATATTTCCAATCTAGACCATTCAATCCAATAACCGGAATGAAATATATAGGTGCTGATGATACACATCCACTATTCGATGAAGTAGATAGAATATTTGGATTTGATGTAGCGAAGAAGAATCTATCAAAGAATGGTGGTAAGTTAGTAGGAGTTGAAGGAGCACCAGATGCCATAGCATGTATGCAACAAGGTATCACGGCATGTGGATTTCTTGGTACTGTTGTAAATCAGAATACATTTGACCTACTTGATAGGTATCGTGTAACAGAACTCATATTACTACTTGATGGCGATAAAGCAGGCAGAAATAAAACACTAAAGAATGCAGAAAAATATTTAACATTAAAGACAAATGTAAGGCTCAAAGTTGCAGTGATGAAGGATGGATATGACCCAGAAGAGTTTATAAATGCATTTGGGCCTGATGAATTATATTCTGCAATAGATAATGCTGTGTATGCAGTACAGTATCTAATAGATACAAAATGGAATGATGCAACCACTCCGACACAGAAAGCTGAATTTATATTCTCAATACAAAATTATATGGATGCCATAGATGATGATATTGTCAAGAAATTGATGATAACACATATATCAGGAAAAGTTGGTATGGACCCATCACAGATTGAAGATTATTATATGCAATCTGCGGTGAATAACTCAAATGGCGCAAAGCTGTATTCTCCAGATGGTGAGGAGATACTGTTGGGCAATGCTATGAGGAACCCTGAGTTCATGCCAGAATTAACAATGAGATTTAAGGATAATGACTGGTATCTGTTGAAACACAGGCATCTATTTAGAATACTGAAATCGACAGAATATACGGACGTGGAGTCAATATATACAATAGCCAAGAATATGAATATAGACAACATAATATCATATGATTGGCTCAATAAACTACACAATAATACCGGAAATGTAGAATTCTCATTGAAAGATGTAGAAGATAAATTAATAAGAAGGAAAGCAATTGATATACTTGATGGTGCACGTGTAAAGTTATCTAGCATGGAAACAGATGCATCGTTGGTAATTGACCAGTCAACAACAAATATGTATAATGTGATGCATAGCAAGTCAAGTGATAAAATATATGATTCCATATCACAGGTTGATGATGTTATGGCACAGATACATAACAGGATGATTAATCCGGTTGATTTGATAGGTATATCATTTGGTGACGGATTTAAACAGCTCAATGCATATACATTGGGATTACAGAAAAAGACACTCACAATAGTTGCTGCCAATCAGTCAGTGGGTAAGACACAGCTATGTGAGAACTTTGCTATGTATCAATCGGTATATCTAGATAAAAGCGTACTGTGGTTCACACTCGAAATGGATAAAGATAGAATGACATACAGAAATCTATCTATATTATCAGGAATAGATTGTACTGACCTAATGACTGGTAATATAACCAATGAGCAGAAAAGGACAGTTGACGAGTATGCAATCAAATTAAGGCAGGCTAAATATTATCTATCTGAGAAGGGGCACGACTTAACAGAAGCACTTGCAATCGCAAGAAGATATGTGCAGACATTTGGTGTAGAGATAATCTATGTCGACTACCTGCAGTTACAATATGTAACAGATAGACGTACTGAAACAAGAAGTAGGGAGTTAGGTACTATATCAAAATCATGGAAGGAGTTCTCACAAGATGCTGATGTACCAGTAGTATTAATATCACAGCTGGGCAGACAGGCACTTGATTCAAAAACTGCAGAAGCAGAACATGGATATGGCTCATATGAGGTTGCGCAGGATGCTGACAATTATCTTACATTAAAAGACAAATCGGCGGATGAGATTGCAGAAGCAGGTATAGAGAAGGGTAATAAGATAATGAATATAAGTAAAAACAGAATGGGTGAGAAGTCAGTGCTGATAGATATTTATTCTGGTGGCGCTAATTATAGAATGATGGAGGTATAGGGTATGATATTTGCGTTAGTAGGAAGACCCGGCAGTGGTAAATCAACTGTCGGGAAGATTGTTGCCAGTGAGACTGGTGTTGTGTATGTATCATCTGGTGACATAGCCAGAGAGATTGCCAGTGGATCAAATGAATTTATGGCGAGTCTTAAAAACGGAGCAATGGCGCCAGAGGAGGTAATGAGAGAGAAAATAGCAGAAAGGATAGATGCCTGTATTGATATGGATAAAGATGTTATCCTTGATGGGTTTCCAAGATTTATTGGGCAGAATATCTGGCTCAATCAGAGATATGGTAGTATAACTATGATTGGATTTGATATACCATACCAGGAATCTCTCTCAAGATTAGCAAATAGGGGCAGATATGATGATGGGTCATGTATCCAGAGAAACGAGTTCTATGATAAGTATACAATACCGATGTTTAACACAGAACTGAGTGGACAGAAGACATATGCAATAGATGCAGAGAAATCAATATCATCATGTGTATATGAAACAACGATGATAATCAAATATAGTGGCGGGAGGATAGTGAGTAATGTCGCTGATAGTAGCAAAATTTGACAGATATGACCTAATAAATAATCCAGGCCTTGATACTGCATCATTTACCATATGGTTCAGTGGATGTGATATGCACTGTGATGATTGTCAGAATGAGGTACTGTGGGATAAACGGAGGGGCACTAATTATAGTGTTGACGATGTGGTCAATCTCGTACTGCATTCATCCAAGAGATTAAACACAAAGTATGTTGTTCTCTTGGGTGGGGAGCCTTTACAGCAGGATAAGCAAGAACTATTATCTTTATGTACGGCCTTGAAATCAAATGGCCTAAAGATATGGTTATATACTGGGTACGAATTCTGCCATATACCTAATGGTATTCTTGATAATATACATATTGTGAAATGCGGCAGGTATATCAAAGAATTAAATTCTGGCGGGTTCCCAGCATCAAGTAACCAGAGAGTACTAATTAAGTCCCAAGATAATACATGGGATGATGTAACAAATAATTATAAATAGGAGGTTATACAAATGGTGGTAAATGGAATGAATCATTTCCAAGAAATGTGTAAGGGAAAGTTAATCAACTGGTACATGGATAACATGGGAGTTGAACTTACACACAATGACGTATATGTAGTGTGGAGCTGTAAGACACTACAGAACTATAAGTGCCTTGCATCAACATCTGTGAATGGTGATGGTGTGTATGCAGAGTATACGTACAATGGAGATAAAAAAGAGCTTTATGAGGATGTATACATGAAGCTTACAAACAAATGTCACACAGAAGAGTAAATTGGAGGAAACCTAAATGAATGTAAATATGAGTCTTATACCAGAATTTGAAGAATTGTGGAAGGGATTTACATCTGATAAGTCTGGTATTGAATATCTTAAAATTGAGGGTATTGCACCAGATGATCTTGATATAGGTATCAAGAGTAGAGAGTTTTTCAGTAAAAAGCTTGCGAACATATCATCCGATGCAAACTCAAACTATGTCGAGAACATCAATCCGACAGTGTATCGCACACATACAAGCAATGGGCAGATGAAACTGCTCGGATATCACATGATTTGGTATTATGCTGCAAAGGAGTATGGCAGGGATTTTGCAGACGAAGCAATTAGCAGTATATGGAAGGGAGATCTATATTTCCATGATGCACACGGCTTAAGGTTACAGATGCCATACTGCTATGCATTCAGTCTTGACAAAATTGTGTTTGAGGGTAGGCCATATGGTTCATCACCTACAACACCCCCAAAGCATAAGAAATCATTTCTGTCGCAGGTAGACAAACTTATATCTGATTTAAGTAAGCAGTTTGCTGGTGCAACTGCCCCTTCCGACCTGTTCCTGTGGTACTCGTGGTATCTTAGAATGTGGGCGCAGGAAAGACTTGGTATGTATGTCTCAGGCAATGGGTTTGATTGGCATAGTCATGAGAGCCAGCTCGCGAGGGAAATAATAGACGATATGCAGGGACTCGTATGCCTGTTCAATGAGCCAGGAAGGGCAGAGGGAGAACCTCCATTTACAAATATTGCCATCTATGATAATATTGGCCTGCATAACCTGTTTGGTCATATTATGTTTCCGGATGGCACACTACCTGATTTTGAATTTATTATGTTCATCCAGAAGGTGTTCTGTAAGTGGTTCAGCTATGGTGACCCAATAACAAATCTGCCATATCGTTTCCCGGTTGTTACAATCAATATTACAACAGATAAGTCTAATAACTTTGAGGATGTTGATTTCGTAAAGTGGGTGGCGCACATTGACAGGCAGATGGCTAACTTCAACCTCCATTTTGGCGACAAGTCGAAGATTGCAATGTGTTGCAGGTATGAGAACGACCTTGAAGACATGAATCTGTCACCAGATTCATTCGGCAACGGTGGGGTCAATATTGGTAGCCATAGAGTTGTGACACCGAACTTCGTAAGATGTGCACTCGAGTCACGTGGCTGTATTGAAGATTTCTACAGAAGATGTGATAGGTTGATTGATATGGCCGGGAAATTATTGCACATCCACAGAGAATATATACTCCAGAAGAGAATTGATGAAACACCGCAGTATCTCCAGTTCTTTGGTAAACTTGGATGGTTCTCACTTGATACGATGTTCAGTACAATCGGTATTACAGGAATCTATGAGATGTGCCAGTATATGGGATATGATATCATCACAGATGAAGGCACAGAATTTACACTTGATTTCATGGATTACCTGCGCAGTAATATCAAGAGATTACGCAAGGAATACAATTGTGTATTCAATTGTGAGGAGATTCCAGGAGAACAAGCATGTGTATCATTGGTTGACAAAGACCATATCTATTTCTATAGTGAAAAAGGGTGGGATGATGGTAAATGGGAAGATGATGTTGCAGATGCATTCCATAACTGTAAACTTTATTCAAATCAGTATATCCCATTAATCAACAGGGCCGACATGATTACAAGACTTGATTTGTCCGGCAGGTTTATGAAAAAGATTAGTGGTGGCGGTGTGGTACATATCAACTCAGAAAATATGATTGATACGGACGAAAAGATGTTTGAGCTTATCAAGTATATTGCATACAGTGGTGTAACGCATTGTGCAGTGTGCTACAGATATGGCAAATGCGAAGACCATCCGGCAGTGATAATTGGACAGAATGTCACAAAATGCCCAGTATGTGGGAAACCATTCATAAAGGTGAGGACAAGGGTAATTGGATATTTCAGTGATATCAGTAACTGGCATCCGGTAAGACAGGAGTTCGATGCACCGTACAGATACTACAGTAATGGCAGCGAACTTGAGCAGTAAACAGTAATATACAAAGAAACAACACTTATTGGGCAGGGCAACTTGCCCAATATTTGTATATGAAAGCAATACAGAACAATAAACGTAAAATAATAGGAGGGTAAACAGATGTTACAATTGAAGGTAAAACGTGATGATATCGCGAAGGAGTTTCCACTGTTGCATATTGCAAAGGGTGGTGATGTTGGTCTTGATATCGCCGTGGCATTTGGCAAGAAAAAGAATTGCGAGGAAATGCTTGACAGGTACATAGAGTACTGTGGCGAGAAAGGTGTAGAACCGGATGAGTCAGTAATAAACGATATTGTTCATGGTGTTGTGACAATCAAGCCGGGCGAGAGATATCTTGCACCTACCGGTATAAGGATAGAAATACCAGAGGGATACTGGGCATCAATAGAAGCCAGGAGTTCAACGTCAAGGAAATCAATAATTGTTCCTAAAGGTGTGATTGATGAAGGATATAGGGGTGAATTATTCGCACAGCTTATCAATGTTGGCAACGATGATGTTGATATCCATCACGGCGACAGGTTAATCCAGTTAATACTGCATGAGCGTATTGTAAAACACTTTGATATAGTGGAGGTAAATGAATTATCAGACTCAGAGCGTGGTGAATCCGGATTTGGTAGTAGTGGACATTCTGCACTAACAATATAATATAATATCGGGAGGATACCGCGATGGCAAGATTGCAAAAGGGTGAGAATAAAACCATTGATAGAATAAATGATCTTGTTGCCATCATAAAGTCTAGCAACTGCGATGATAGAAATGATGCTATGGTCGAGTTGCTAGACATGTTTAAACCAATGATCATTAGTGTATGTGACAAGTGGAGTAAATACTTTAATGACACGCAACATAAGATAAAGCCGTTTGACGATTTATTGTCAGATGCTAGATACTGGTTTATTAAGTATACTATAGAGAAATATGTCATAGATGGTGATGCGACATATAACAAATTTATAAAAGACCACATAGACCAGAGGATTAGATATATCTATGAATGCCAGCTGAAGTATTATAACAAGCTGATATTCCCTGATCCAGATAAGAATCAAGATAGTGTAGATACCGATACATTTGAATCAGTTATTTATAATTATTCGTCCAATATATCAGACCAGTCAAGTATGGAAGATGATATAATTGATAGGGTATCTGATGATAAACGTATTGAGCTTGCACAGCATATAATGCATATGGTTGAAAATGGAAGATTCAATGACAGGGAGAAGAGAATATTCATTGATATAATGTGTAATGGGGTTACACAGGATGAAATGAGTAAAAGGCTCGGAATATCAAGGACAAGAGTGGTACAAATACTTAGGAAGATAAAGTATAAACTCAGGCAAGAAATGGAGCTTGATAATAAATTCTGGGAGCTAATGACGCAGACAGATATCACATTCGACAATAATTATCTATAGTACAGTCATGTGCGATATTAACATCAAAGGAGGTAATCGATATGAATGCTGATGATATTATTGAACGAATTAAGGAAGAGGAAATGATGTGTGAGTATTGTGAGTATAATAATAAATGCGCACATGGTATGGCATGTTATGGAGGTGAACCGATTGAACCTCCATGTACGAGTGTGGATTGTAAAAACATTATAGACTACGAGTCATACGCACATGACAATGAAATAGAGATTGAGGTGGAACATGAGTAATTTTACTACACCATACACAGATTTGCATTTACATTCGGAGTTCAGCCTGCAGGATGGAATGATTAGGCTTGCAGATGCAAATGATATGAAGCATATTAAGGGAGAAATAATATTAAGAGCAGAGGAAACCAATAGTGATACTATAACCGTGACAGACCATGGTAATATGTATGGTCAGGCAATACTGGCGCAGGTATGTAAAACATTTGGTTTCAAGCATATGCCAGCATGTGAGTTCTATATTGCATCTGCATCAAGATTTGACAAATCATACAAAAGACGCGGTGATGCATACATGCATATCAATGCATGGGTCAAAAATAAGGCAGGATATAGGAACATGTGCATACTACAGAAGAAATCATTCGAGGAGGGTTTTTACTATGTTCCCAGAATTGATAAGGAATTAGTCAAGGAATACCATGAAGGTATCATGTGGTCTGATGCATGTATTGGTGGAACTATCTGTAGTCATATTATTGCTGGTGATATTGACACTGCATATTCGGAGTTCATGTGGTATCTAGACACAATCGGTGATGATTTCTATATTGAATACCACAATCATGGGATTGCGGAGGAAGACAGGTGCAATAAGATAAAATATGAATGGGCAAATAAACACGGAGTACCAATCATAGCATGTACAGATGCACATTACACAAAGAAGGAGGATACAGATGCACATAAGGTGTTGTTATGCATTCAGTATAGTAACTCAAAGAGTAAGAAATGGCTAGATGACCCAACATTTAATGGTTTCCCTGGTGATGGTTACTGGTTATTGAATGAGGACGAACTTAGGGACAGATATCCAATTGAGTATATAAATAATACGAGATTGGTAACCAATAAATGCGAAGGCAATATCATAGAATTTGGTGATATAAGACCGCCAGCATTCAGTGTACCAGAATGGTTCGTGAACAAGATATCAGCACAAGGAGGTACATGATGAAAGATATAACAATGACATTTACACAGGATGAAGCAAATGCATTATTTACGGCTATGTGTGTCAGGGTAAATGATTTTAAAGAGCAGATGAAACAGGCAGGTATTGATGGTAATACCGATAGGGTACTTGAATGTGCAAAATTGGTCAATGTTATGGAATCGACACAGATGAAATTAGTTGATGTAGGTGCATCATTTTGGTGTTAGGAGGTACTATGATAGGAGGTATATATGACAGAAAATACACTTAAACAGGCAATTGAGATTAAGAACAATCTCGACAGTTTAAGAAAAAGGAAGAAAGAGCTTGAAGAAGCAATGAGTTTATGTTACGGCAATACAGGAGATATACGTGTAAGAACGATGTATGTAGAGATTATGGAGAAGGGATGTAATAGATGCTCCATAATGGTACAAGCACAGACTGCCAAGATAGCCATTGAGAATGAATTACAGCATGTATGTGACATAATTGATAAATTATTAAAGCAACTCGATGAGCTGTAAATAGGGAGGAAATATGTGGATACCATTTGAGCTTGGGCAGACAGTCTATGTAATAGTTGATAATGGATATGACACAAGCAAGACAATACACGATGGATATGATCATATTGGCGAGCTTACACATATAGAGAGGGTACATCACCCAATATATAATATAGAGCCGAGAAAATTTAATCTAAAGATGCTTGCATATTATAAACTTGATGAGATTTATGCAACAATTGGTGAAGCAGAAGGTGGTATCAAATCTATCTGTAAAATGCACATAGGAGGAAATAACACATGAAATTGGTAAGTAATGAAATTATATTATGCCCTATTTGCGGTGGCAGTGGTACAATAACCAACCTTGAGAGAGTAAATATGTATGAAAGTGAGTATGTTACCAAAATATGCGATTACTGTAATGGAGAACGTGTTGTTAATAAAATAATATATCATAAATCATTGAAAGAACAGGGAGAATAAAGTTATGGGAGTATTAAAAGACATATTTAACAAAATGGTGCAGGATAATGAGTCAATACCAGATAAACAGCCAGAGCAGGTAATGCCAAATAGATATAATAAGGTATGGCTTGATAAAACTGCAGATGTACATGGCCTTATGATATCAGACAACAATAGGCGTGTTGATAATATATTAAAAAAGCTAGGTGAACGTGATGGTCATTGTCCATGTGGAGGTATGACAGATGAGTTTATCTGTCCGTGCAGGATGATGCGCATGTTTGGCAGATGTAAATGTGGACTATTCGAAGATGCCATAGATGTTGACATAAAGCTATCGGATACTAATGGTAGAGTAAAGAGCTGATAATAATTATTGAAACATAAGCAGGGCTTTATATACTAACAGAAGTAGGAGGATAACATGGACCATCATAAAGTCACAGAGGAATACCTCAAATATCTGGTAGACAATGGTATAAGGGACAGATATAAAGACAGGCCAGATTGTATACCAGAAGCAATAGAACGTGTAAACATGGAATATGAAACAATCATACCGAACAGATTTACAGATTATATACTGATGATATGGGATATACACAATTTCTGTAGGACACCAGAACGTGTATTTGAGTTCTGTAGTAGAAAAGGTATAACACCACCACCAGATGGGATAATACCATTAGGGCCGGGACGTGGTTCTGCTGGAGGGTCGATGGTATGCTATGCATTGGGAATAACACAATGTGACCCATTGCTGTTTGGTCTATTCTTTGAAAGATTCCTTAACTCTGAACGTATCGCATATCCAGATTGACCAATCTCCGCAGATTGGTGACAAGACTCTAACCGAAATAGTCGAGCCTCATACGAAAGGTGAGGTGTTAATCCTTGAGAACCACGATTGCAAGTGGGTGTGCCCTCATTCGGGTGCTAACGGTGAATTGTTAGAGAGAATACCGTGCTGAGCCTTTATTACGCAAACCTCGATACCGTCTATCATTTAGATAGGAGGTGATGATATGGTAGAATTAAGCACAATATATGATGGATTAGATAAGATATTCATCACAGAATGTGGAAAATTGATATCATATAGAGGTAAACAACCAATAGTCATGAAGACATACTTCGACAAGAAAGGGTATGAATATTGTAAGATATGGAATGGTAAGAAATACATTCACATATCAATACACATAACAGTCGCCAAGGCATTCATACCAAATCCAGATAATAAGGAGACTGTAAATCACAAAGATAGAGTAAAATCTCATAATTACAGTTCAAACTTAGAATGGATGACCTTAAAGGAAAATGTCGAACATGCACAGAATGGACTAAGAAATAATAAAGAATGTAGTGTTGTTAAAGATGGAATTGAATATCAATTCCCAAGCAAGTCACAAGCATGTAGATATGCAAGTGAGCACCTAGGTGCAAGCAAATCGGCACTACAGAAATATGGTAGATCGAATGGTTGTGTAATAATTGAAAGTGTAACGACTAGTGGGTAGCCACGTAGGGCAGAGAAGCTACTGCTCGAAGTACAAGGACACCTAAGTTCCTCATTCGGAATATGGTGATGAGATAGTCTCGTCCTTATGGTGACATAGGGGTAGCGGATAGATTTTGATATTAGTAAAAGGTATAGACATATCGGAATCGCATATATATCTGACAAGTATGGCGAGAAACATGTCGCACAGATAATAACATTCGGAACATTATCAAAGCTTACGGTAATACATGATGTACTGCAGGCTGCTCAGGTATCATCATCTGTAATAAATGAGGTAAAATCAACTATACCAGATGATCCGGCAATAGAACTGAGTGATGTGATTGATAATGATAAATTCATTAATGCAATGCAAGCAATCCCATTCCCAGACACAACAATAACTGTTGATTCAACGAATGCTGGTAGGATGCTTGAGAACAAAAAGCTGTCTGTTGAGAATACCGCAATAGTTATGGAGGTATTCACAGGAGTAAGGCAATCAGCACAGATAGAGATAGAAACATCATGGACATGGCGCAAGGCATTGAATATAATGCTCAGGCTCGAAGGTCTTAATAAGAATGAATCTACGCATGCTGCTGGTGTAGTTGTTGCACCTGTAATTGTAGAAGAGAATGTGCCATTAATGCGTAAGGATGGTGACACCACATTCGTATGTCAATATGATATGAAATCAATAGAAGCACTCGGATATCTAAAGATGGATGTTCTTGGCTTGCGTACTGTTGACGTAAACTATAATGCCGGTGTCCTTGTACGCAAATGGTATAACAAGGATTATAATTTTGCAAATCTGAGGTATGATGATGAACAGGCTATTAAGATAATCAATGATGGAGATACAGTTGGTCTATTCCAGATAGAGGGAACAGGATTCACCCAAATGATGCACGACCTTGATATCGGGGGATTTGAGGTTGAGAGATATGCAGATAGGGATGAATCAAGGTTAACGTCAATCGAGAAACATAGGGGAATCGAGATAAAACAATTCATGTGGATATCAGCGGGTCTTGCACTATATAGACCAGGACCATTAGATGCAATTATTGAAGGCAAAACGATGGTACAGCATCTAATAGATAGGAAATCTGGTCGAGAGCCGATAACATATTTGTTCCCAGAAGAGAAATCGTACCTTGAGGAAACATATGGTGTCCTTGTATATCAGGAACAGGTAATGTCACGTGTACGGCAAATGACCGGATGTTCATATGGACGGGCAGATATACTAAGAAAGGCAATGGGTAAAAAGGATCCAGTCTTAATGAAAGAGCAGATGGACTGGTTTATAGAGAATGCATTAAACTATAGCTTCTCTGAAAGTGAATTATTCAATGACCCGGAGCATAAGAAGAGAATAGTATTAAGGGCTGCTGACGAGATAGAGAAGTTCGCAAGGTACGGATTCAATAAAGCGCATACTGTAGAATATGGTCATATATGCTATGAGAATGCATACCTAAAGTCCCACTATCCCGATTGCTTTTACTGTGCAATGTTAAACTCACTGAATGATAGACCGAAACAGCAGACAGTTGTAATATCCGATATGTTGAAACATGGAATCGAGTTACTGCCACCAGACATTAATGAATCATTTACTGACTTCGAAATGACTAATGAAATGGTAATAAGATTCGGATTCAGCGCAATTAAACAGTTGGGCGAGAGAGCACCATATATCATCGAAGACAAGATGAAGAATGGGCTATATGGTTGTGTTGAGGAGTTTAGGCTGCGCATTCCATCATCGATATTGAATAAGACGGTAATGACAAACCTTGCTAAATGTGGCGCATTCGATTCATTACTGCAGAATGACTGTAGCGATACGCAATTTGATAGCAGGGCAACATTGGTAGCAACAATGCCAGCGATATGTGATGCACTCAATAAATTAAGGAGAAAGAAAAATTCAAATTCTCCAGCACCAACTGCCGATGAAGCACTATCAAGGTGGGAGAATGGTGCAGGATCATACAGTGTGATAAGGGGTGTTGATGACCCAATCCAGTATTCAATATGGGAGAAGGAGATACTGAAATATTACGTATCTGCCCATCCGATAGACAAGTATGAAGCAGAGATACGCAGATGGGGTGCAATCCAGGACACAGAAGATGAACTATTACCAAGCGAAATGTACATCGCCGGATTTATTGAAGGGTGCCACGAAACAGTAATCAAGAAAGAGGGCAGGAATAAGGGTAAGAAGATGGGATTTGTTACCATAGGTACAGCATTCAGGACATACGAAGCAACTATGTTTCCAGGCATATACGAATCATGCTTGCCATACATCAAAGACAATGAGCCAGTGGTACTTAAGGGTAGGAGGAATGAGTACAAGGGTAATGTCACAATACAGGCTGAGTATATCAGGAGTATGTCAAATGAAGGTATAAGGGACTGCCCAGAATGCCACATAAGGTTAAACAATTATGACGATATATTCTCAATGATGGGGCTTGAGGATGCGTTCAGTAAATTCCCAGGAAATACCGAGGTGTTCTTGCACGTGAGAAATGGAAACAATGACATTTCAATAAAGATTGGGCAGAAAATAGCACTGAATGATTACATAATTAACATGGTTGAGTCGATGGGAAAACTGGGCTACAAAGAGGAAGCTCTCAATTTACTTTAATGGAGGAATATAATTATGTATGGGAAATGTACACACTGGAATGGACATGAGATATCATCAATGTCCACACAGCACATAAAGAATACAATAGCGATGCTTAGGAGGAAAATAGATGGTAGTATAACAGATGAGGTAGTATATGATTATATAATATCTATGGAAGCAGAACTAAAATCAAGAAATATCGCCGTATAGGCTGATATAAAATAAAATCACAAATAGGAGGAACAGAAATGATTAAGAACGTAGACTTGAAGGTAGTCGGTGTGACATTCTCAAACGATGATGGCAGTAAGAGGTCAGAAATCATCAGAGAAATTATTGACAAAATCGATACAGGCATGGATTCAGGTGATGTTGAAATCAAGCTTGAAAGGGAGAGTGACAACAAGTTTGATATCAATGCAATCAAGGTGATGGCAGATGGTAAGCAGATTGGGTATATCGGCAAGGAATATGCTGCCATTATGGCTCCGCTGATGGACGAGTATGAGGAGTTTGATGCAAAAATAAAGGGTGTCGGTACGTATAAGAACCGTCCATACTGCGAAATCACGGTAAATCAGTTATAACAATCAAGACCACCTCCGGCCAATCCCGGAGGTGAGTCATATTTAGGAGGATATATGAATAGTAAACCACCATGGGAAGAGCCGAGAATAAAGATGATACTACAGATATTCAAAGGAAGTATGATAGCAAGTATTAAAAAGATAACAAATGTTGTAAGGGAGGTAGGCAAAGATGATGAGATTCCTAGATAATTCAGTCGCACCAATCATCGCAATAGATTTTGATGGTACAATCAATGTCGGCGGAGAAGATACATATCCTAAATGTGGAAAGTTAAGGATGTGGGCAAAAGAGGTAATGGATTTCATGCATAAACTTGGCATCAAGACTGTGATATGGACTTCACGTGACGTAGCGTACAATCAGGAAGAAAAGAAGATGTATGACCATATGTCACCGATGATTGAATGGCTGGATGAAAACAATGTACACTATGATGCCATCAATAAATCGATACAATTTGCCCCATATCACTACAATGGTAGAAAAGTGTATGCACATATGTATGTAGATGATAGGGCATTTGGCTGGCGCGGTGCAGATGATGGGAATGACGAAATGTTCCTAGAAGTGCTGGAAGAGTTTTTACATGTAGTATGTGGATTTAGCAGATATTCCGCCAGTGTTGCGGCGATGTATTGTAGGCAAGGATATGAGCCAGATTATTGGATGATTGACAGTATCAAAAACTGGAGGAGCAGGAATGACAAATGATAGCGATATCATAATGTATACAGATGGAGGATGCCACAATAATGGTGATAGAAAAGGTGATGGGTCATATGCCTTTCTCATGAAGACGGATAACAAGGAATATGTTGATGTAATATGTGAATACATCAAGGGAACAACAAATAACAGGATGGAAATGATGGGTGTTATAGAAGGTCTGAAATATGCACACAGCAATCGCATAAATAACATCAGTGTTGTGAGCGACAGTGGATATCTTGTGAAAGGATATACAGACCCGGCATATTTGGAGAGGTGGATGACCAGTGGCTGGAAAACATCTACCAATAAGCCAGTACAGAACGTGGATATGTGGCAGGAATTGATGAAAATATCATGGCACATAGGATTTAATTTCGAGCATATCAGAGGACATAATAAAGATGGAAACAAGACACATGCTTTCTGGAATGATATCTGTGACAAGGCATGCACTTATATGATCAATAAATTTATGGTGCCTGGATTTGTACTTACTCTTAGATATTATTTCAAGTCAAAGGAATTCAAGCAGGTGTCTATAAAATTAGTCGAAAGGGACAATAAACCAGGAGGGAATAACTATGAGCAGTAGTATTAATTTAATCCTTGCACAGGGTGCCGAGCACACCAAACAGGACAATCTTAGGAAAATAGTCGAGAGAATCAACTGTGAGAGGATTGGGGGTACACCACAGGTGAACTGCGCAATCACTGCAGAATGTGAGGATAAAATAAGTTCATTGTATGGTTGCTATGGGATGATACAAATCAACCCCTACACATATTCAGTCGAGGAAAAATATGATGGATACTCATATCTGAATGTGCAGGGGAGATTTTTCAGTAAGAGTTTATCATCGGCAGAAGGCAGTAAGGGGATGCCAGTCGAGAAGACTGATAGGATTCCGCACCTTGCAAAGATTATGAAAACCGTGTATGACGAATGCGGTGCTGACCTACATGGAGAATTATACAAAGTTGGAGGAATCAGCGATGATGTAACAAACATTATGGGATGCAATGCTGACAAGGCACAGTACAGGCAGAATTTACTCCTTGAGAAGGAGGGTCATAATGGGCCATTACATTATGTACTGATTGATATCAGGGCAATTCATGGTAAATCCTTGGTGAATGAGCCACACAGGTTAAGGCATGCAATACTTAGGTGGGTATACAAGAAATATGTTATGCCAAATGACCCACATGGATATGTGAAACTTGCAGATGTACTGTATGGTGACCCATGCGATGAATTTAGGCGCATCGTAACATCCGGTGGTGAGGGCATTATAATCAAGCGTGAGGATGCATTATATATCCCAGGCAAGAAGCCAGCAAACAATTGGATTAAGGGAAAGAAGAAGATTACGCTGGATGTATTCATGACAGGATTGAACGAAGGCACAGGCAAGAATGCAAAACTGTTCGGTTCAATCAAATTTGCAATGATGATTGATGGCAAGCAGGTAGAATGCGGAAATTGTTCATCTGGACTAGATGATGCAACAAGACTGATGATATATGATAATGCCGATAAGCTCATCGAGAGCAGGCAGGTATTCGAGATTGAAGCCATCCAGGAATCTGTCAAGTCATTTAGGAATGCAGTATTCATCAGGTTACGTGACGATAAGGCATATAATGAGTGCACACCACTGTCCATAGTTGTGAAGGAGAATCTTGTATAATGGAATGGTATCAAATATGCTGCATAGCAAGTATGGTGTTATTGGTTATGGTAATAATATATGCCATAGTAACTCATATCAATAACACCAGTAGGTATAAGCGTTATTGCGACATTCTTGGATTTGAATGTGTATACAATGGCAGAGGATGTTGCAACTGCAAGGTATTTAGAAATCATATTACAGAAATGGAAGAAAGAATAACTAAAATGGAGGTAAGATTCAATGACGTTAAATGACATGAGGAGTAAGACACTTGGTGATATACTGCAGGACTGTGATATTACAGGCGTGAAATTTGAAGGCAATGGTTCGATAGACAAGATAATCGTAATATATTCTCCAAGAAGTACTGACAATGCGGATAAATGCACACCCAAAAAAACAATTTGATCCATTTGGAGGTGGTGGAGGTAAATGGTAATGAAAATTACACCATGTAAGATGGAAGGCCAGGGATCATGCAAGCGATGCAGTGATAATGGAATATGGAACAGATACTGGATGAGTTTCCTATATAGCATTGATGGATATGAAGGATACTATTGTAGGAAATGTGCAAGAGAGATTATGAAAGAGCAGAATAGTAAATAAAGATTCGGGCAGGCTCACCACCTGCCCTTTCCTTTGTCTGTCCGGTCACGCTCGGACAACGGCCCCATGCGTTTTCCGATTGACCAAACAAATAAACGATTAACTGAAGAACATCATGCCGTGCCATGACGGGCAAAACACATCGATATTAGTCAATTTTGCGGTAATAGAGTGCTCCGCTTGCATCTGGAACAAGAATTACGCTCTCAGTAATCATTGCGCCATTATCATCCATTACATACCATTTACCATCGACAGTAATCTGACCAGTAGCCATAGCACCATCGGTGCCAAAATAATACCATCTATCTTTATAATAGTACCATGTGTTGCTCACCATCATCCCGTCACCATCAAACCAGTACCATTTGTCATTATCTTTGTACCAGTCATTCGTCACATACTGACCATTACCAAGATAGAACCTGAAACCGCCATTCTCGCCAACCCAGCCAACCTTATTAACCTTGATACTGTAGAACCTGGCTATTGTATCAACCTCTGCTCTTGCGAGTTTGTCAAGGTTATTATCATTAAGTAACCATTCAGTCGCCACTGGGTTTGTATGGAATGAATGTTCAAGAATTAATGCCGGAGTTCCTACGTTGGTTGCACCACGCAGTACACCATAGTAATCGCCATTCTGACCCATCCTGTGTTCGATTCTGGCTTCTTGTTTCGTTCCCATTGTATTCTGGATACACCTAGCAAGTGCAAAGCCAATACCGTCTGCTTTACCATTTATGCCACAATATGCAACAGGATAATCAACCTTGGCATTAACACCGGAGCCAGTAGCATTTGAATGGTCAGATATGAATAAATCACATCCTGCAGACTTGGCACCTCTGGTATGCAATACAAGGTCTGGGCCGATTGAACTCCTGGTTGTTACAACCTCAACACCAATATCTTCAAGATACTTCTTCTGCAATAAATGCAGTTTCCATACCATTTCAGACTCATAATACCTGTTATCACATGGACTACAGTTATATTTACCGTAATGTCCAGCATCTAAACAAATTTTCATATCGATATCCTCCTTATAGTAAAGCCTGGGATCTCTCCCAGGCTCCTGCTTTACTCTTCACTATCATCAACGCCGTTGTAGTTCTTGTCGCTTGGACCTCCAACACCGTCCTGATGCTTACCTACATGTGCCACATCGCCAGTTGGATGGTCATAATGCGGAGTGGGCTTCTTTGATGCAAGGTCTGGGCCAGCGTCAACATACGGCGTATTCCCTGGAAGTTTAGCAGCGTGTTTGTTGAGTACTCCCATAGTATTTACCTACCTTTCTTTGAATTGGTTTTATTGTCAAACAAGTCCTTAATAAAGAACCTGTTAACGATCCCGAAAAAGTAATCCCATCCATTCGTTGTTATGATTGCTACTATAATTGCAACGAATGTAATCGCCGGTATATAATACCAGAAAATCTGCAGTTTCATATATGACATATACATCATGAATGCAATAATACATACAATCAATGATGTGACCAGAACCTGCAGTTTCGTTGGGATTACATTAAGGAACCCGAATTCCTTTGTAAACTCAGTAATTACTGATACCATTACACACATAGCGCACACCACCGCAACAATCAGTGTGAAATGGTTTAAGATAAACTGTAATTCCATATCATTGTTCCTCCTTAATATTTGATATTCTCGATATTTTGTTCCAGACATGCATTTCTGGCTGTACTACATTGTGGACAAATGAGTTAACACCTCCATGCTCCTCATACTCTTCAATTAAGTCCCTAAGTGTCTCGAATTGCATGTCTGTACAAATCATAGCAGGATGACATTCTGAATATATTCTCTCAATACTCCTCTTTATCTCAGCGCGCTTCGTCTTGGAGTTTTTGGCCTGCATATTTACAACTATGTCAGTGAGTGAACGTATATCATTAGATTGTTTATCTACTATTGAATTTATTCTCTGCATTGATTCCTTCAAGTCATATACAAGCTTCTTGAAATCATCATCCTCATTCTTTTCGACTCTCCACCTATCAAGAAATGTCGAAATCTTTTTCTTTTGTGTGATGAGTATTGATACCAATACGAGTATCAACATGATAGCCAATAGTAGATCAAACAATGTTACCTTAGAAAGTAAGCTTAATAACGATTCATTCACTTAGTTGCCCTCCAATAAATTTATTCTATTACCATCTTATTAATATAATACCTGAGCCACCATCCGATGACCTATCAGGATTATTCTGTGGTGTAGAATACTGGTTTTGATACCCTCCGCCAGCCCCACAAGTAATTATTACGTTTCTCATTGCGCATTTACCTCCTTCATAATATCAGCCCTTTCAGCTTCTGTGAGATTGGTGTATGTCGCAATTACGGCATCAATATCTTCTCCTGCCTGTTTTCTGATAATAAGTGCCTTCACAATAATTCTCTTAAATAATTCGTTCATTAAATTGCACCTCCAATCATGTCTGCCAATGCAACTGTAAGCTGTGCATTGTCTGCCTTCAACTGCTGAATCTCTTCCTTATCAGTTGGTAATCTGTCGATTGGTGTTGTCCCATCGGCCTTGTAAAATACGCCGTTTATGTACTTATCTCCTATCTCACAGGGATATTGCAGGCAATCAACCGCAAAGGCATCGTCACCATATACGCACCGCGCCACCCGGTTGGTTTCTTCATAATGCCCTACCACCACATTCTGTATCGTTTTATCATATATCATTGCAAAAACTTCGTGCGCTATCATTTAAGTCTCTCCTTACTTTAATCGTATAAGAACAACGCCAGAGCCTCCGGGGCCACCAGCAATGGCAGTTCCATAAACGGCTCCGCCACCTCCGCCTCCGCCTCCGCCAGTGTTGGCAGCACCTGCGTTGCCCGTGCCATTATGTGCCCCGCCTGCACCTCCTCCGCCTGCACCTCCAGCGCCAGGATTGCTGCGTGAAACTCCACCACCTCCTCCGCCTCCAGCATATAAAGTATTTCCAGCTTCTCCAAAGGCCCTTGTGGTATATCCCTGACTTCCAGTACCAGCACCGTCTGCATATCCATTGCCGCCAGCATTTATGACTGGTCTTGGTTCCAGGTCATTATATCCTCCGCTCCCTCCCCTGGATCCGCCATATCCTCCACTGGCTCCGCTGGCCCCATCTCCGCCTTTTCCACCATTGGCCGTGCATAAGACAATGCCTCCTCTTGATACCGATGTTGCCCCACCCGTGCCACCTGGGCCGTTAATAGCTGTGTTTTGCCCGCCTCCGTTTCCGATGACGCAATTCATTATCTGGCCGGCAGCCATGCCTATGTTAAGAGCGGTGGCGGTGTACCCACCGCCACCGCCGCCTCCACCTTGCTCATAGGCAATACTCGTAAACCGGTATCCAGCACCCCCTCCGCCTCCTCCGCCTACACAAAAGATGTCGGCCTGCGTGTAGCCTTCCGGAATCACATAATTCTGGGTGCCAGTAATGGTAACGACTGCTGGTCCATTTGTCGCACAAACAGCGTATTTAACGGTAGACGGGTCATATACAGGGCTATATATTTCACCTAAACTGGTAATTGCATAAGTCAGGGCAGTGAAATAATAGGTTGTATTTAATGCTGGTAAATCCATAAACGCCTGTGACCAGGCTCCCGGGGCAACATTGTTTCCTGCTCCTGAAAAAATCGCATCCCAAGCCGAAGCATTCCAAGCTGGATATCCGCCTCTACTGGCTTTTATTATTACTCCGCTGTAAGGTTTCCCTGCCGCCGCATACGGATTCTGCCATTTCAAAAGTACTCTGCGTCCACTGTATGCGGCTACGCTAAAAGACAGTATGCTATTGACAGTCATTGTGCCAACTATCTTATTCTTTGGATCAGTGGTATAGAAACTCTCACCAGTCAATACATGTGCAGCTACTGCATTGCCTGTTAACTCAAGAGTACCAGTACCAGGTTCATCATTACTATCAGATGTGACGGCGGTTTTACCCTTGACAACATCTGATAGTAATGATGTAAGTTCATCGGAGCCGACTCCTCCACCGCCACCGCCCACAATATTTACATTTTTAGCCATTTTATAACCCCCTATATAACAATCTTATTGGAACATCAGTGGCTGGCTGTTTATATACTGTAAACGTTACAGTATAGTTAGTGACTGTAGCCGTACCAGATGATACTATACCAAATGCTTTCATGTATGCAGATTGTGCTTCTGGTGTAGCATCATGAATACCCTTTACAAGCATTGGTTCACTACCTTCATTAATTAAATGATGTGAAATACTTTGAGTAAATGTACCAGCAACCGTACCGGCTACCCACGCAGACCGTTGTAAATTGAGATCTATAATATATTCACGCAATATTGGTACAACAGTCTGTTTTCTGACACCTGCATTAAATCTTACAATCTCCATATTATATATATTCTTGATATTACTAAGGTCTGGATAGTCTGTATTAGTTTCCTTTTTATACTTATCAAATGAAAATTGCATTACAATTCTCCTAGTAGTCTCCGATTCGCCACGTCCATCCTTGAACCAGTTAGTGCCCGCCGTTGCTGTAATGTCACCATTCTTTTTAATAACAGTGGCAAATGTACCTTCAAATTCAACAACATTCAACCATATTGATTCATTTGTGATGCCAGTAATAGTAATATCATTCTCAACAAATATTACAATACCATTCAGTATGAATTTAGCGCCAGCCATAATAGTATATGATCCAGTGGTTGGTACAGAACCAATAGAGTACGGTGATACTATAGCACCATTACCGATGGCTGAACTCAATGATTTCCTACTCTCTCTCTTATTTATCTCTTGTAATTCATTAAGTTCAACCTCAAGTACAGTCTTGCCAGCACTGAATATTACACCATTTACCCCATAATCTGGAACATAATTAGTGTAATGTGTAAAATCTGCCATTGTTTACCTCCTTATACAAGATTAATGGTAAATCTCATTGTTCTCTCGATTGTCATATCTGACGTTTTCGTGATAACCGGATGATGTTTCTTATTAATCATGATACCCGAATTTGCTGTAGCAGTTGCATCGCCACCAAATATGCCAAACTCTCTCCATGAACCATTACAATCATTTGTACCAAATATATGCTGAATCTGGAGAATATTTGTTGGTACATTTGATTCTGCATAATCTGCAGTGAGAAACTTAATCTCATTGGCTGCAATTGCTACTCTGCCAATTTCTGCAGTGAGTTGTGTCTCACCAACTAATGGTTCAACTGATGTGCTGTCCCATGTAGCAAGTCCTGAGCCTACAGCCCAGAATTTAATTCCTGCATATCCTGTTTCACCCTTGCATAATGCCATCACCAGCTTTGTGAATGAATTGACAATGATATTATGACCAACGATGGTATCAATAAGCTTACCATCCATATATACCTTGTCAATAATCTCGCCAGTCATAGAAATGTTGCTATGATCTGCATGTGCAATACTGGCACATATCACCTCATTGTCAGTATTACGTAATGCACTGTTATCATTATACATCATTAAACCCTCCTTATTATATTAATTTTATCAATGCATGAATCCGTTTCTTCTAGCATATTAGTTGTAAAATCATTATTCAGAATTAATGAGTTTGTGCCAAAAGAACTCCATATGTTTGTAGACAATGCTCTATTTAATGAGCAAATATCATGACTAATATTACACTTAATACCATTAGCTTGCATCTCGTCAACTGCGATGGTGCATACATCGGCACTATTGTCATGTATCGCCATGGTGTCTTCAATATCATTAGTATTAACAGCACACCAATCGTAAGAGATATATGAAGCATTTATTACGTCATATTTATCATCAGATCCAATATTAGAATCATCATATATTGGTAAATATCTAATGAAGTCCTCCAATACTTCTATATCTTTTGTCTTATACTCACCATTAAGTACAAAGCTATTTGTGTTTAGTAATACATCAGCCATATTGAGCAGTGCGAGGTATGTGTTCTTATACACTGCGATAGTACATACATCAGCACTATTGTCATGTATTGCCATGGTGTCTTCAATATCATTAGCAATTATCTTACATAATTCATTAATTGTGTAGATAAAGAATAAGTATGGCATTATACCAGATGCCTTCGATGTATTTATAGATTTGAGTATCTTGTTATTCATGCTAGCCATATTCTCATTGACTATCAAGTCAACTATACATACGATATGACCATATGATTTATCTATTATCGACTCAAATGAACCTGAATACTTCCATGCATCATATATGTGTATATACTTATCTATGAGATCCTTATTTTCACTAATTCCTACAGTTGATGCTATTGCATATTTGATTGACTCTGCTGTACCACCTGCAAGTGATGAATATACAATCATCAATCTACTACGATAATCATCATATGTTTCATCGCTCAATTTTGGCAATCCTAGTAGTGAACCCCACCTATGCTCAAGATCTTCATCATAGGTTGAGTCTATACCAATCATTGCGTATAGTCTGTCAATCATTTCAGTAGTATAGTTCATTCTTGAAGCATATACAGATAACAATGTGTATAATATAGTTTTCTTATTATACACGTCATATATATTTGGGAACCTGGATTGCATTGACTCTATAAGTGTAGTAATATTATCCATTTATCACCGCTCCAGTCATTAATTTTCCATTGATAGTTATATCACCAGCACGTATAACTTCCTCACTAACAGCAGTAACATTTGCTGGTGGCTTTACGGTTGTAATATCAAGATCATCATTATCTGCAACAGTTTTATCAAGGCTATTAAGTATCTTTCTCTCAAGCTGTTTTACAATAAGTGTCTGTCCGATATCAAGGCTATTGCAATAATTAGTAATAGCATTAACAATATCAACATAATTTGATTCATCGACACTTATTGTAATATCTATACTGACAAGCTTATTAGTTGCATATACTATTACAGGATTTATTCCTGATGCCTTAACACTATTTGTTACCGATATAACCTCAGCTTTTACTGATTCTGGTGTCGGCATGGTATCAGATACGATTATGATACCTGATGTTCCAACACCCCTATACATATCGATTACTATTGCCTTAGTTACTCCAGGAACCTCATTTACTGCAGACTGTATTGCATCATTTGTACATTTACCGAATGTCTGCCGTATATTCTTTATACGTTCCTTAAATTCTTCATTACTCTCTTTGTCCCTACCACCATTGATTGCGTTATTGTTTAGTACAGAATGCACACCACTAAGTGATTTTGTTAGTACGCATATAGCACCTGCAGGGACATATATCATGCCATGAGTATTGCACACAACAGTGGCATCAACAGAAGTCTGTCCCTTATGTAATATACAATTTCCATCATTTATAGAAAATTCTCTTACTACTCCATTCTTATCCGGTCTTGTTGATACTATGAATCCATATGGAATCTCTATATCATACTTAGCTGGTTGGTCTCCGGTGTATAATGTTACAGTACCAACAGCAGGTTTTGCTGGTTCCCTTGATATACCCAGTATTTTTACGGCCCTATCAAGTTCATCATCATTACAATTATCAATATTCATGATATCGTATATATATTCCATATAGTAATTACATGCATCTTCATTCTCTGCAAATACTTCTACTAATGTCCTTAACACTGACCCAGGATTAGTATTTGATAAGCCTATATTTTTGTCAACTATAGACTTTAAAGTTTCTTCGACAATCTTGTCGAATTGTTTAGTACTAAATGCCATTCTCTTCACCATCCATATTTGATATATTTATAGAAGCCCTTCCATCTACCATATTACCATTGGTCAATGTTAATACGTAATCTATCGTGCATTCATTCTTGCCGGACACTGTTGCAGTTATAGATTTGATATCAGATACTCTATTGTCACCATCTAATATAGCAACACTTGATTCATGTGCTACTGCTTCCATACCTGAACTATTAAGTTTTACTCTTGATGTAAATATCTTATTACCAAGTTCACGATGATACATATTATTTGCAAATCTTAACATGATATTGTTATTTGCAGTTTGTATGATATCGTCACTTTCTCCTTCACACAATGATATATCCCCATATCCATCAAGTGCCAAATCGCCATTACGTAACAATAAATCTATCATAATATCACTCCTTATACATAAAATTGTAGGTACTGCAATCAATAAATAAAGTGAACGCAGTACCTATATTAATTAGCACGTGACTCAAGCTCCTGTATCTTCTTAATTATATCAATTCCATTGATTATTACATTACCTCCGGAACACTTAACATATGCACCTCCAGATGAATATAACATACTCTCACCGACAGAACATTGTGGTTTGCCAGGATCGTATACACCAATCATACCATCATTGCCAGCATTATCTGCAACCAATACAAATGCCATCAACCCAGATGGAGGACATGATGATATTCCATATGGTGTTATTGGTACAAGATTTCTTAGCTGTGAGCTGTTCATATTTGTAACAGCAATTGATTTACCACCATCACCAGTAGTCACAATCTGACCAGTTTGACTTTCCCTCCTATGTGGCTGTGATACACCATTTAATTCTTCTCCAAATCTTCTCATATTAACTCCTCCTGTTTGTAACACTAGTACCATCTGCCTGCCATATCTTCTCAAATGTACTATCTGCCGGAATCATCGTCAATGTTACAATACTACCACTATCTATAGACTTAGTATACTCAACTTTTCTGATAAAGAATATGCTATCAATTCCATAGTTACCATGTACAACCCTTGCAGTTGTGTTTGGAAGATATACATTATCGCTATCAAGCCTAACACCAATAACAAGTTCTGTACCATCCCTGAATGAATTTCGCATATCCTTATCTGCTATAGATGTATACTTAGATGATGCATTATCAGAATATGCTCTCCTTGTACTTAATTTTGATATACCAATCTTCTTCATATACTGATTTTCTGCTGTTCCTACCAAATCAAATCCGCCACTGCCGTTTGAGCCATATATATATATGTCGCTCTTCATATCTGTTCCATCTTCAATCAGCCTAAATGTCTTTATTGGTATTCCATCTATATTTGAATGTGATGTAAATGTATGCGATATCGGTGCATTCATATTCCATTCACCTGTATATAATGTGTCAATCAAGAACCACACACGTTGTTTACTATCGAGGAGGATATTATTAAATATCGATATCTCTGACTCTCCACATCCTATTACAAGTTTTTCATATATTTCTGCTTCGCTCACCGAGCATTTAATACCATGCGCATTGCATCTTTCTTCTATATATATCTTAGGCTGAACACTCTCAAGAGTATCTGGGGTTGCGTCATTATCGACCAGCATAAAACACCAATCTCTGCCAGATATCTTGATATAATCATCAGTTTCGGACATTATATATTCAACCTTATCGACAGTTCCATACATTATCTGCTTTCCATTTACAGCAATCCTACATGCATCAAATTTAGAGAACATACCGCTGTACATGCCATTCGGATTCTTCAATACAAAATCAAATATATCACAATCGGTTAGCAGGTCAATCTCAGTGAATATTTCAGTAAATCTCCACACACGGAATGTCTTGCCCAACCTTTTACTATCTATATCCAATGATATTAATGATTTAATCGCCATGATATCACCACCTAATGGTTATTTCCTGTCCAGGATAGATCTTGTTCGGATTCGGTATACTATTATATTTAGCAACCTCTCTCCAGCTAATTGATGTTCCATATTTAGTTGAATACTTTGCACATATCTTTGATAGACATTCATTCTTTTTCACAACATGTACAATGCTATTTACATTCTGCTGTGCGGGCTGTCCGCTTGATTCGATTGGTATGATTATTGGATCGTCACCTCCGCCATAAGATGCGTTGTTATATTCAGATGTAACATCCTCATCTATATTAGGCCTTGTATCTGCAATAATCTCGAATGTATAATGTATAACATTTGTTTCTGGTTTTATGTCGGCTTCTAGGTTTACCATTAATCCTCTTCTCACTTCCGAGAATACTGGATGATATACCCTTCCAACACCTGGCTTCTTATATTCATTGTATAAATTCCTAAACTGTTTGTATGCATTTCTGCCATAGAACAGCCCACTACCAGTTATTGATATAGCATCGACACTGAAATCCTCAAGCTCCGCACCTGATAATTCTGGGTATTTATGCTTAATATATGTTCTCCCACACTTAAACCCGGTTGTCTCCGGGTTGTGTGGGAATTCAAAGTTTTTATATCTTATCTCATTAAGTGACATATGATATCCTCCTATTTCGTAGTCTTGCCATACTGTGATGATTTCCTTGAATACCATTCGTCTAGCATCACATTATTCTGTGGATTAAGGATATTTACATCTTTAGATACCTGTCCGCTCTTGTCAACCTTAACATCTACATTTACTGTCGGTGCCTGTACAGTGAATTGTGGCTGTACAGTTATTGGGTTATCAATCTGTATCTGGTTATCAATATGACTCCTTATTAAATCCTGGGCACCCTTTTCGCTCAATGCGCTGTATCCCTGTGGCATTAAGTTTTTTATGGTTTCTGATATATTCGATACCAGCGTTGATTGTATATCTCCAGTCAGTTTGGGCGATTGTACGTTCAATGTTGCGCCACTGAAATCATATGCTTCGATACCAGTCTTCGGCTTATCTAATACTCTAAGTGGATTATTGTAATAGTCAACATCCTCTTTCTTGACTTGTTCTCTTATGCCAGATGTTATTGCCTGGCTTATAGATGAACTTAAATCTTCAAGTGTATATGGATTTTGCGATGTAGCTCCCGGTATTGAATCGGAGAATGATGATTTTGACGTATTCTTTCCGATCCTCTCATTATAGGCCTTCAAGTCAATGTCATCGCTAGCCCATACACTATAAAATCCCTGACCAGTTGTATCGAGCCGTTTCTCGTATCTACTATCATCCTTATTGATGGTTATCATATGTTTCTTTAATTCATTATCATACCATTCATTTATCTCCTTTAACCTACTAAATGACCCAGGTTCCGCAAGCTTATTTCCATATTCTGCAGTCAATGCTGAACGTGGCCTTTTACTATCTTGCCATTCTTCATATGCAATACCAGTGGCACCACGTCCTACAAAATCGCCAGCCATTGAACCGCCTACACCACCAGCAAGACCTCCTAAGAAACCGCCAATAATTGTACCAACACCCGGGAATATGCCTGTACCTATTGTTGCACCGAGTGCTGCACCTCCAGAACCTCCAGCATAACCTCCGACAAGGGCACCAGCACCGCCACCAAGCGCTTCGTATCCTCCCTTTTCATCACCAGATTTGAAATCATTATATGACTCATATCCAGAAGATGCAACCTGTATTGCCGTGGCAGCAGCACCAGCAATTTTTCCTGCTTTCAGTAATTTTGACGTTGTTTTTGATACCATACCATCAAGTGATGATCCATAAGTTCTAATAACATCATCGGCAGATGTTCCTAGACCTGATGCTATATCATCAACTGAATATGCAGATTTCTTACCAATTGTCTTGATTACATCATCACTGCTTGTTCCCAATAACTGCGCTACATCATCAGTACCACCAACGAGCGATTTACCTGTTACCTTGCCATTTAGCATATTGGAAGCGCCAGCAACTGCACCACCTACCGGCCCTTTACCACCTGTAATATTTGAACCATTTACTATAACAGCACCGGCAACATTTATTACCGCACCGCCAGCAATAGTCAATATCTGCAATACTGATGATATAAGTTCGGCAATTTGTGTTGCCACATTCAGTGTTACTAATTTACCAAACCAGTCAATCGCACTTACAACTGCACCGCCAAGGTCACGCATATCTTCTGGTAAATCCTGAACAGATTCCTTCATGTTCTTTATCATAGTATTCCAGTCAGATAATGCACCGCCTTTACCAAATTCACCATTCGAACCGAGTATTTCTCCATTTAATAGTGAATTCAGCATCTTGACCAACCCATCAGCAAATTCTGGTCCAATTTCAACACCTATCTGTGTCAAATCAATTGTTATTCCTCCGATATTCCTCACCGCATCAGCTATAGCAGAACCATATTTCTCCTCTATAAGTTTTGCAGATTCATCGAGTGCGCCCCTAAGATTATCGAAGTTTATTGTATAATTACCATCATTACTAAGGAATGAAAATAACTCATCCCTAATCGCTTGAACAAATGGACTTAATCTATCACCGAAATCAACCTTGATACCTGACCACAGGTTTCCAAGTGATGTTAATTGTCCATACTGTGAGCCTAGTAATTGGTCTAATTTTCTCTGATTAGTACCTCCTGATTGTTCCTCAATCTCTTTGATAACATCATTGAGGTCGGTTTCATCACCATTCAACAGACCATATGCTGCCTTCATCTGGTATAAGCCGAATAATTTCTTTGCAAACCATGCCTGTTCTTCATCGGTCATGTCAGACATTGCTTCATCCAACTGGTCTATTACATCAGTCATAGGAAGTAACTTACCATTTGGCTTTACACTCTTTTCAAATTCATAGAATTTCTCAAGTGCCTTTGGAGGTGCAATATCCTTCTGTGCCTGGGTTATAACAGTAGTATCTCCTGTAAGTATCCTGGTGAATAATGCCTGGATACCAGTACCACCCTGTGAACCCTTTAATCCAAAATTACCTAATACTGCAATCATACCAAGTGTTTCTTCAAGATCCCTGCCTATACCTGAAGAGATACCACCTGCATACTTCATTGATTGCACAACATCTTTAACATCGATTACAGACATATCTGCAGTATGTGTAACCTTGTCAAGCATTTCGCCCCAGTCTTCTTTCTTAACTCCAAACTGGTTTCCTAATGTTACAGCAAATTCTGTTGCTGTTCTGGTGTCTATGTCATTAGCTTCGGAGAATCTTACAACATCTTTTACTATGTTGGTATTCAACATTTCATCAGCAGACACACCAGATTTTGAGAGTTCCTCCTGGACACCAGAAACTTTATTGATATCCATTATGGAACCACGTCCATCGATTCCATAAGTACCAATAGCTATTGCTTGTTCCTTAAGTTTACTGGCATCCTGGAAGAATCTCTCCTGTTCTGCTCTTGTACTACCATAACTTGATGATATAACTCCAAGAGTTCTTGCATGCTGTTCTGAAAACTTAGTGAAATCTTTGACCGATTCAGTTGTAAAATCATATATGGCTGAACCCATCTGCTTCACATTATTTATAACCATGCGGTTAAACCCACTCATGGCATAATTGTAGTGTCTGGTAACATTATTTACCTTATTTAACATTCCCTCAACTGACGATGCGAATTTGGATGCACCATCAACCATATCTCTACCCATCTTAGAGGAAACATTTCCAAGATCCCTAACATTATCAGATACTTTTCTGATTTTTTGCGATGCTTCGTCATTGGCTTCTATGCTTAATATGAGTTTTTCTTCATCGGTCATATATTGTCTCCTAACTCATTAATCATCTTCCTCACTTATACCTGCAAGCTTATTATACCTGTCGATATCGAAATTTGGATTTATGAATGATTCTTCTACATTAATGTGTGTACCACATCTCATACATCTGTCTTTAGAGGTAACCTCACTCCTACACTTTGGACACATGTGCTCAAGTTTTTCCTCACTATCTATCCGCTGATTTACGAATAGCCATAGCCACTGTTCGTCCGTCATTGACTTGAAGTCACTGTTTGAAGGAAGTACTTTAAATGTACTAGCGACACTGTATTTATATCGCTCAATGGAGTTACCTCTAAATATTTTTTTATTTCATCAAGTTCCTCCTCTGTGATTACCTCAAGTTTAGGTGCCTTATTGACAATAAGCTCATTGTACTTCTCGCATACTCTCTGAATATCCTCATCATCCAGCATAGATGCTACTTCGTCCGCACTTGATGCAACCTTAGTATTTAAATCAGTTGGTATGCGCATACAATGATAGCACAGTAATCTATTATAATATAACGCCCTGTTCTTCGGATTATCCATGGGGTTCTTAACTTCCACTCCATTCTCCGTGACAGGGTGATATCTGCTTTCTACTTCTTCATTTATACTTAACATTGTGTCATTTGATAGTAATACAACCGCCACATCAAACGCACCACTCCCGTTTCCGAGAGTGGCAACATTGTGTGGGGGCTGACCGCAACGCATCTTTTTAAGATAACTAATGTCAGCCATATTTATCCTCCTATTTTATCCTGGAAAGGGCACTAACAGTAATCTTTTCGAGTACCTTGTCGTTCAAAGAACCATCCTCGGAAATATCAGTTACAATACAATCCTTATATGTTACTCTCTCGCCATTCTTGATGATTACCACATTGAACTGGTTATCTGCCAGCGAGTAGAAGTCAATCCCATCGCTAATTGCAGTATCCTCAAGGTATACTCTGGACAAATCCAGCGTGTGCTTCTTTTTACCCTGGATATATCCAATAGGAATATCCTGGCCGAACACATCTACCGGCTTTGAATCCTTATTATACTTTGTACTGTAGGACTGGACACCAGCAATTCTCTTACCGGAAATCTCGATGAAAATGTCATTACTAGTTGTAATGTTTACACCAATTGATGGAGTATCCATATTCTTCTTACCTCCTTATTTATTAGAGTTTAAGGTGCTGATTGATGGTGATGGTGTACAATGGTGTCACAACATCGAACTCATAATCAATCAATGCTCCATACCTGTCGGCAGGATCCTTCGAAACAGTTACTGTACTCTCATCAAAATTCTCGATAATTTCCAGTTCGTTGAGTGTCTGCAGGGTGAGCTTTACATCATCCCTAATTGCATTTAAGACACGTGTCACATTTTTGGTTCTCTTATAGTTCTTGCGAAGCATGTTCTCAACTGACTCGAGCACATAGTCTGCGATGAACCTTGTGGAACCTTCCTGCCATACCTGGTCATTCTGTGCTGATGTTACAAGCCTCCAGATTGCAGGTGTCATATCCTCATCGTAAATTGGAGTTACACCGGCCTTAACGAGAGCATCCATTTCTGCACTGAGCATCAGGATACCGACACCACTAAATCCCTTAATATTAACACCATTCATTGGGAGTGCAGGGTCACTTGTCTCAACCATAATTGCTGCAGTTAATCCTGCTGCGCAAATCTGCTGGTGCGCATTTTCTGTGCCAATTAACATCTGTGGTGCAACGATGAAGATTCTGTTGCTGTCTACAGTCTTTGCAAACTGTGCCAGCTCCGCCTGTGTGGTCTTGGTTGTACCAAATACTGAATATCTGAACATATCATTGCTCTCTGCAACAATCAGATGATCCTTAACAGCAGCAATAACCTTTGCATCATCGCTATCAGTAATAATACACTTGATTGTCTTGTCAAGCATTGATACCTCAAGTGAATCTTTGTATGTGGTATCCTCTACGGACGATTCCGGTGCTTCCGGTACGATAATTCCCTTAATGTTGTCTACACCATTTGCAATCAGTACCTTCACGATCTTTGGTGCAATACTATCCGCACCAAATGATGCGATGGCATCAGCTGTGCCGTAAATCTGGAAGATCTTCTTCGGCTCGACACTTGTGGTGGTACTTCCGGCAACCCTTGCGACTACCAATACACTTTTAGGTATGTTAGGAATTACTGTCAATGCACCGCTAGTATCTGTACTGCCAGTGATCTTATTTGCCATTTAAATACTCCTCCTTATAATATTATTTTATATGTTTGTTTTACCCACTTAGATAAATCAACATATTCCTGTTTTGGTACAATTGTCTGCACTACCGATAACTTATGTCTTATTATACCAATGTAATTCATATCTGTTGATTTATCATCGTATAGATCTCTGACCATTGGGTCACTAATGAGTTTTATGCATCCAATCTGTGTTGGTGCCTTTTCATTTACGGTGAAATCATACAGTATAATCTTGCCACCATTGGTATATGCTGTATGGTTGAATATTCCATCAGCAACCATAGATTCAAGTAATGCCCTCATTGCAGAGTTGCTTGATACAACATCAATCTGTATCATTATCTCATGCATCTTACCGACAATATCGTAATAACGATTTTCATCATTATTAAAATACTGACCTAGTACATTACCAATACCAACCTTTGACTGTCTGGTATCAACCTTCCTCACAATGATAGATGGCTTTTTTAGACTAGTTAGGTCGGCAGGATATGCTGGTAATATTTGAACATTAACACCATTCATACCGTAATCCATAGATATTATCGGCATCATATCGCCAAGAAACTTCAGTATGGTCATGAGGACATTGTATTCTATCGCAATCATCGTCTTTATCATTTTAGTACCCTCCTAACAGCTTTCCTTATAATGTCAAGACATTTATCATTTTCCTCCTTTATAGTTGGTCTAACAGGGTCTCTCTTAGGGACTCCTGCTGCTGGTGCGCCATACATGTGATGTATAAGTTTTGGATCGTTAGATAATATATGAACCAAATGCTTACGTGTTCTTGCTGATATTTTTGATGTAAATGAAAACATCATGTCTCCGAACTCAATTAATGGCTTATTGGCATTTGAACCAGCTCCTGCTTTAACTTCCTTGATTATAGTATCAGGTTTGAGTTGTGGCCACCCAGGCTGATATTTGCCGAACTTATCCTCTATACAGTCTATTATGTATTCAGACGCTTCTATAGTACCTTCGGTAAGTGCATCTTCGACACCATCAGCCTTTCTGTTGTATGACCTAACAACTTTGTCGACTCCTTTAATTTTAACAGTAATCATTATTCCTCACCCAACCCATCATGTGGCATGTCCTCTTGGTTTATCTCCATAGACCCATCTGGAACCGCTCCAACATATCTCTTTATCGTAATAAGAGTTTCACCAATCCTATCACGTATAGAAGATATATAATATCTATCATTAGTATCATCGATAGCAATTATTGACTGCTTGTGTGGTTTAAATGTAGCTACACCAATCTGATTACCATTTTCATCAAATTTAGGCAGTATGTTGTGTATTGCATACAATATAATACCTGCATTCTTTTCACCATACTCAACATCTGTAGGAGGTAAATCATTGGTATAGTTATTTACTAAATCCTTGCGTTCTGCTGGCACTACAATAGTTTCATATACAACTTTGCCAGTGAACTCATGCAATAACATACTATAGTTAGGTTGCTTGTCCACTGGCAATGGTTGCATTATTGTTATTGTAGTATGCCATTGATTGATAACATCACGCACAGAACATTTCATAAATTCTATGTCGCCACCAGTTAACATCATTGACATTTCTACTCACTCCTCTTTGTCGCACTCCTGTTCCATAGGCTACCTATACTTCCCAGTCTCCATTTCTTATATTCCTCTTCATACTCTGCGAGTATCGCCGTGAGCATCTTTGGAATCTGTGTCTTATCGATAGTCTTGCCGTCAACAGCAGTACTAAATTTGAAGAATACTGATGCTGTCAGCCTGAATCTCTTAAGTGCATGATATACAATCCTATTCTCGAACTGCATTTCATCAACAGAGTTGTCAATGATATCAGACATAGATATACCAGTTTCACGTATCGTATCAGACATATCAACCCTGAAATATCTCTCGACAACATCGTCTGGAATACTATCATCATATGCTGGCATATTAAAACTCAATGGAAGTGAATCAAGCTTCTGATATGCATTCCTTAATATCCTTATTTTCCTTAAATCCTCAGGTGTACTCACAATACCCATATAGCACCTCTTAGAAATATAATTCTGTTGCCCTCATTTCGCCATACTGCACCATGAATTTGATATCACCACGTTTGTCATACTCTTCGGCAGTGAACTGGCGCTCTGTGAGGATACTGTCGGATTTCTTTTCTGATGCCCAATACTTACCTTCTTCGTCCCTCCAGATACTTGCTCCGATGTATTTTACAAGTACTCCGGCTGCCTGTACTTTATCCTGCTCTGGCTCCTGCTGTTCTTCTGACTCGTGCCCTGGCTCTGTTTCAGATGGCTTTTCCGGTTCTTCCGATGCATTGTCAGCCTGTTTCTCAATGCCAGCGCCTGTTTCTGCATGTTCGGCCTTATTTAATTCCGTTGATTCACTCAATTCTGGGGTTGGTGCTGTAACCTTCGTATTAATCTGTTTTGCCATTACTATCTCCTCCTAATAATTACAATGGGCAGATAGCAATTATAGCATATCCACCCATTGTCAGCTGATATTGTGCCGGATTTAACACCCGGTAATTTTATACACGTTATCTCCGTACAATACGGCGAATGTATAAGCTTCCAGAGTACGTACTTCCTCAGCAGCATTTGCGAAGTTTTCTGTCCTGTCGAGCTTGAGTTCCTCTCTTACGCAATACAGGAGTTTGTCCTTTGCTCTTACAAGAAGTGCAACACCGGGAGTAACCCATGCAGTAACGATTACGGAGAGTCCGGCGACACCACGAATATCGCCAGTATTTGGGTCAAGCACGATGCCAGGAGGTGTCTTGTCCAGGGTATCAGGAATCAGATCATCCTGCTGGTCGGGGTTCATAATAAGGTGGGTAAAATGCACAGGGCGAGGAATGTTAGTACCATCCTCCTTGAACTGCGCGGCTGCTTTCTTTGCATCCCTGATATCTTTGATTGCCAGAGTACCAGCATTGGTAGCAGCCTTACTGTTACCAGCTCCGGATTCCAATGCTGCAAATGCAACACGGTTCTTAGTTCTTGTATGCGCTTTACCAAGCTCCATGGTGGTATATTTCATTACGTCAACCTGATCATCCCTAATCATCTGATGGGTGAAACCACATCTTACGCCGTAGTCCTCAGCAGAGATTGTCTGCGTTCCGGTACCCAGGCTGATGAACGGAATTTCCTGGCCTTCCTCGATTTTGCCAACAACCAATCCCTTATATGTAGGGAACGGGATATGGTTGCGAGTAAGCTCAAATCTCTGGAAGATTGTTTCAAACTGAGAAGGCTCTTCATTTGCACCCTCCAGCAGTAATGGGTTCAGGCCGTATACCATCAAATCAGCAAAATCAGCCCTGCCCTGTAATTCAGAAATACGAACATTTCCAAATGTAGTTGATGCCATTTTATTTCCTCCTTTAGATACTGAATTTTACAAACACTGGTTTGTCTTTCTCGGCTGTGCTGATTGCGATACCGATTACGTTTACTGCAACGTCAGTTGCAACTGTTCCCTTTACTGCCTTCATAACTTTACCTGCTGCTCCAGAACTTACATAGTCACCAGCGGTAATTGCTTCTCCAGCAATAAGCTTAAATAATCCTTCACATTCAACAGAAACTGGTTCGCCGTTCTTTGCATCGAACATTGCAACACCAAGTACCTTGTCAGATGCTGCCGTAGTGGGAGATACTACCATATCACCGGTAATCTCAACAACCTGTCCCTTCGACATATCTGCACCAGCCTTGAGCTGTTTCTGCTCCAAAGTTAAAGTAGAACTGAATTCTGCCGGAAGTGCGCCAATCATATTGCCTTCGCTAATTTTGTAATCATTTACAAAATGATCCTGACCCTTAACAGTAGCCATATATCTCATCCTCCTTATTTGTTTTCGCTCTTGACACCAAACATGCGAGCAACGGCATCTTTGATATCATTATCTCCGCCGGGTGCTTTTCTCGGTGCTGGCCTGTTGTTCATGCCACCCATTTCACGTACAAACTCAATCTCGGAGTTGATTGATGCATCAATCTCCGCCTTAGTGTTGCCAGTAACTCTCTTCTTGAAAGCTTCAATATGGTCTTCATCAACCATTTCGGCAATCTTCTGGTTCTTGTAGGCATCGAGTTCTGCTTTCTGGAACTTACTGTTAAGCTCTGTGATGGTGGCTTCATATCCATCGAATTTTGCCTGCAGTTCGGATACCTTAACATTCTCCTTCTTACCGCCGATTGTGAACTCCATTTCCGTAATCCTGTTGGACTCGATAATGGACTGTACCAGCGCTGGATTGATTGACTGCAGTTCCTGCACCGTAGTTCCCTTAATAATTGTGTCATATGCGCCGGGATTGTACGCACGAAGTTCTGCAACTGAAACATTTTTGATAATGTCCTGTGCATTGATTGTTTCTGCCATTTTATTTCCTCCTTCATTCATTTCGGTTACTACTGACATAGCCCTAGATGTTTCAAGTCCCTCCGTTCCGGGATTTGCCCAGTCTACAGACTGTAAATCAGTCATATGTACAACATCTATAATATCTCCGCCCCTCATAATATCAGCGGAGCCATTAATAGATACTGTCATTGGATTACCAGCAGCAATACTCTTTGGAACCCATTCTCTGAGTTGAGATGTTTTAAATAAATATGCTTTTGCAATACATCTGTTCAATCCATCTGGCATTTCATCGATAATAGACCCAACATAGATACATTGTGGCTCCCTAAACTCAAATCCATATTTGGAAGGATCTGGGTGTCCAAAGAACCCCTGACAACCAACAATTAACTGTGATATTTCCTTCACAATATTGTTATTATATCTCCTGTTGTTGTTAGATACTCCAGCTCTGATTACTTCTACATTCACAAATTTTGGGTCTGGATCATCAGCAGTTATTGTATCAATATCAATACGTGGGTCAACCGGGACATTAATCATGGACATTTCACTAACCATTTCACAGATACGCTTATCTGAAACCATGATCGAAATCATTCCATTCTTTATCATGCCGTTCGGTTCTGTTGCCATCCAATTCACCACCTTACCTATTATTTACACATCAAATCGTAGTAACGCATACAAATACAGAAATATTGAATATCTTCTACTTAAATTTCGATATTTCATCGAGTAATGTATTCCATTTCTGTAATTGGTCTGCGCTATCCCAATCTTGAACATATTTACCATAATACTGTAATTCTGCTTGTTTTCTAATTTCTTTCGCTTTTTCAAAATCACTCTCATAGGCTATATGTTTATTTAATCCATCCACATTTACACGTATATGCCACTTATTCGCATGTTTACACCATGATATACCTTTATATCCAGATTTATTTATACAAGATACCTTTGTATTTAGTGTATTATCTCTACTTGATACTATAGATAAATTATATCTTTGACAATTTAATTTATTTCTATCATTATGATCAACTATCTCGCCACTCTTAGCATTCATGATTAATCTATGTAATCTTATCTTTTTATTTTTACCATCCTCTCTATAACTACATATACAATAACCATCTTTGTCTATAAAGAATGAATATCTTTCAATTATCCATGCATCGCAGTCATCAATCATGACTATATGTTCTATACCATGCTTATTAACCTTAAATATTATCATATTATCACCTCCAGTATAATCATAGAACAGAACAACAGCCATGGTAGTATTATTTAAAATTTGAAATATATCCCAGCAAAGTGTTCCATCCATCTAACTGGGTGGCACTCCATGGCAATACCATCACTGCCTTTATTGCTTCATATGAATTATTTAATACTTCCTTATCATTGTCAGCCATAGCACCAGCAACATATTTCTTCCAGAAATCCATCTGCTGGTTAAACTCATTAGCCATATGTGTATTTGCTTTCTCCTTTGCTATATCAAATGAGTTTTTCTTATCATTGATATATTGTATTCTCGCATGATTCAATGCATCACCAACCTTCTCTGTCCTATCTCCCGCAAGGTAATCAACCATTGCTTCTTGGTCCATATATTCTGCATAATTTATACCAAGCCTATTGTTGATACGCTGGTACATCATGTCCTTATTATATATAGTATTGATCATATTTGCACGTGATATTAATGATTTATTTACTGGTTCATCCCATCCATCCAATATTGGCAACCATACACATCTACACCTTACATGTGCTGGCAATACCTCTGAATCATCATCTATATCAAATGTTAATCCTATGCGTGGCCTACAATATTCACATGTCCTCTCTGAATACTTGAATCCATGCCAGTATTTTCTTACCCTCTCTCCGGTAAGGGCAGAATATTGCTTAAATCTATCAACAGATCCATAATTATATGCTCTGCTTAATTCTGTCTGTGCTATTTCCTCTGCCTTACTCCTGTTTACCTCCAATATTGATTCTATAGCACTACGGACGGCGGACTTACTTGCCGTACCTCTTAAGAACATATCTCCTATCTTAGAACGTATCTTCTCAATCTTTTCATTTGAATGACCCTTCAATAATTCAAATGCATGTTGCTGAATATATTCTATAGTATCCTCATCGTACTCTTTATTACTTCTCTGCTCTCTGACTCCCTCATTCATTTTTGCAGATACTTCATTACCAAGCTGTATTAAATCTCCCATCTGGTCATATGCAGTATCATAATAATCATTGAACATATCTAGTAATATTTTCTTACAGCTACTGACATATCCATTCATTATATCGGTAATCCGCAACATCAGCGATGATATGTATAGTACATTAGTTATGTCTGTCTTTACAGTTGATAGGACATTACTTATCATTCTGTCGGTACATTTTTGCAATCTGAATAATATATCTTGCTCAAACTGTAAATTATTACCATCATATCTATCAGCCTGCTCTATTATATAATCTATGACCCTATCATGTTTGACCATATGCTATCTCCATTTCAATTCTTCGGTTTATATAAATGCTGTGCTTCTAATACTTTGTCCGTCTCGACAACAATACGATACCTTCTTCGAAGTCCTTCAAGAAAAAGCAGCCATGGTTCATTTAAATAACAATAACATAACAAAATATAAACCGAAGATGTTTTGATTTAATCCCTTTTCCTATTTGAGTTTACTATACCTGTCGTATCAACCCTGGTTGCATCTGCCCTTCTCTTCCTATCTCTACTACCATCATCACCCTCACCGTCTGGATTTGCTGGGTTATTTTCCCTGTTAGTAAATCTTCCGCCCATTACTCCGGCAAAATCAGAATTTTCAACCAGTTTACCGAAGATTTCATTCTCTTCGATTATCTGATTTATTTCTATATCCCAGTTATGTCCCATGTTGATTGATGCAGTACGTCTTGAGCATAGATTTGCTCCAACCTTTAGTACATATGTTTCAGCTTTAGTCTTCTCACTCATAGTGTCAATTTCTGGGAATATCAACTGTCCATCATCTATGGCTGATATGTCCCCTCCAGCACATGCTATAACTACTTTATGGATATCATTAAATGCTTCACTAAATGCATCCTGTCTATCCTGTGCCAGATGTGTGACAGAGAATGTATTATCATCGCTGTTCACCTCATTCTGGTTGAACAACATATACTCAGGGAATGACATACCTGCGCTTATCAATCCACGTAATAATTTATCATCTGCTGTGGGTGTGAGAGCACCATTCTGGAACTCAAGTGGCTTCCATTCTTCCTGTTTATTATGCACAGGGTTGCTACCAATTGCAAACCCAGATAACTCATCAATCCTGTCCTGGATTATGTCTGGATTGTCAGTATCAATTGTGATATCATATGTTGGGCTTCCATATAATTGATGGATTGTGAGCCTATCTCCCACGAAATCCATATAATCCTGTACAAGGTCTGATGTTTGCTTGAAATCAGATGTACCATATACTTCACCAGTTGAATTGTTGAATTTGATATGACACATAATTCCTTTGCCCTTTATTCTTGATATACCTGTCATACCAAGAGCTTTTCTTACTTTTTGAATAATACCATTATTAATACCATTTGAGAACTCTATATCATTTAGGTATGTATCTATTGGCATCATGTCAAATTGTTCATCCTTGCCTGACTCTTCATCCTTATATGTGATGATGTATCTATTTACCCTATACACATCGCCAGGGTCAAAATCAATATCTACCTGTCTTGATTCATAGAATGATACAAGTACATCACCTGTACTTTGTGGGAATAATCCAATAAATACTTCGCCATATAACTGTGCATCTGTATTCATAGAATTTAATTTACTCCTCAGCCTATTCACTCTCCAGAATCTGTTAATTATACTCTGTGTTTTATCATCGTATACCCATTTGAGTCCTCTACCGAACACAAGTGAGTTCAATTGTGTGATTCTATTCTGCATCAATGGGTTTATTTTCCATAGACTCCACATGTTATCACATCTTGATTTCCTGGATGTATCGAACCTATATACAACCTGTGCCGTTGTACTAAGTTTACCAGAAGTCTTTCCAGACTGTCCTGCAACCATTTCACGCACAACAGATGATATCTTTTCTTTATCATATATTAATTTACCATCTGCACCCATTGTTGCTACAACCGTATTACCACCAAGCATTACGCTAACACCATCTGGTTTTCTATCTGGCATCTGTGACAAATTTTGTGACATTATTTATCTCCTCCTACTTGTTCTATTTCTTGGCCTACCATTGGCTACAAACTTACCACTGTTTAAACTATTATTTCTCCTATTCTTCCTATCTCTTGGATTGTTTATTGGCCCAGCAGTACCTCCTGCAGGCAGATATTCAGCACCTCCACTGGCAATGTCTGCATATATTTTTGCATGCAAGAAATGGTCAGGGCCAGTATCAACATAAATTATGAATTGGTTACCTGATTTATTTATACCTTTCTCTGCAGCAATATTTGTGAAATGAGTTATTGCCGTGTCAACCTTCTCATTTTCCAAATCATAGCCTGGGAGTACAAGATTGGTGTCTGATATTTCATCTATTACACACTCGATAGCTTCTGATCTACCAACTGTTACTATCTTTTTCTTATCATCCCATTGTACATCTGTTTTTGCTGGCGGGGTTGCATAGTAACATGCATAAGTTTCAGATGTTACATTTAACCTCTTGAGTTCATCCCTAAGTGAGTAATATCTAGTAATATCTGGTCCGGCATCACATACAACCCTCTTGACATATTTCTTGTACTTTGTAATATGGGCAGCAAATGCCAGTGGGTGTTCACGTGGGTCAGACTGGTCTGCTATATATAAGTCTATCAATCTGTGATGCTTATTATGTATCCATAAATATGATTTTGCACCCCAGTCAACTCCGCAATATATTCTTTCATTGTCACCTAATTGCCCAAGCTTGTAGTCATTTTTCCCACATTCCTCCATCATAGCAACTGTTATTGGGATATCGTCACCACCATATGATTCACCTAATACCTCATTATAGAAACGTCTTCTACTGTATGATGTACTATTCTTTTTTCTCATTATTTCATCGGCTGTCAACCAGCATACCATAAGCTGATTTATATGATATCCTCTAAACTCTGGTTTCCTCTGTGGATTTACTGGTAACCACATTCCATTATTTCTATTTAGTGGTTTGCCACAATGTGGGCATCCATAATACCAGTCTGGTTCGTTATTGAATTGTCCACTATCAAGTATATTGTCCATCGTTAGTGGCGCAGTATATCCACAGTGTTCGCATTTTACATGCCAATAATGCTGGTCTGATGATACCCATTGCTGGTCGAACTGTATACCTGGCAATTTAGGAGTCCCCAATGTTATAGTCTGTTTGTATTCAGAATGTGATGCACCCTCACCTACTACAGTTTCTACATCATCAGGATGGTCTTGCCGTTCATCATATACTATAAAGTCTAATGATATACCACGTGCAGCATCACCAACTGTATCTTTTCTTGATTCCCATGTACCACCAAGTATATAGAAGTTGTATGGCTCAAGACCATTATTATTTTTAGGTTTCAGGAATTTACGCATCATTTGTTCTGAATTGTTCATATCATACCAATCATGTATATATGCACTATCCATTATTGCTGATTGTAACCTCTGCTTAGCAAACTTCTGTGCCTGTGCTGCTCTTGGAAATGCATGCATGCCTACAGTATATGGGTGAGCATCTAATTTATGTAGTAGCCAGTTCATGCTAAACTCTGACATTTCTACCTGTCTGCCCTTCATAAATATTATTTGTTTGTACTCATCACGGTATGGTTGTAATAGATATTCCCTATTTTTAAATGAGAAAGGTTCGCCCTTCAATGTCCTTCTACTCTCAATCCATGATACAGGATCCACAGTAGATAATATTTCTTTTATGTCACTCTCTGTTAGTGCCGACAATGCCTGATCTAAGCTTATCAATGATTGCATATCCATTTGCTCCATCTTCCATCGCTCCTTTCAGAATGTCGGTAAGTGCACTCTTAATATTTATGTTTATCGTAGTATTGTTATTTTGTAATAATGATGGGTTGTTATTTATCTCATCATATTTTTGTGCATTCAGCATTGTCTCACCATACACAGATATTGCATCCAGCATTGTTTGCTGTACCATACGCATATCCTTTATACTATTAATCTGAATATCACGTGCCTTTGCATCTGCCAGCAATTCTGCTGAATCTTCTATTAGCCCAGATAGTCTGCCGATTAGGTCTACCTTCTGGATCTTTGCCACAGATTGATTGAACTGTTCAGTTACCATCATTTGCTTTGCCTGAAATTCTGGTGTTTCTTCCAATTCTTTGATAATAACCTCATCGCGGTGTTTCCTGTATTTACTTATCGATGTTGGAGATATATAACCATCCAGTTCCCTTAGCTGTTCAGATATCCACTTGTTTGTCTTGCCTTCATTTATCCACGCATCAATTTTCTGTCTGTGCGGACTTGCTTCACATCCAAGTTGATACATACCAGTATTTTGTTCAGCCAATATAATCATCCTCCTTGCCGAAATATTTTATTAATACTTATTGAGTGTCCAGACCTTACACTTCCGTTTCTGGAATCACAGGTCTTTTATCCTCCTTATTCATAATTATAGTATATTTCTGATTCGCATGTAATATTATATATAGTATATATCTACTTCTCTGAGACATTTTGTTTGAAAGACGTAGTATGGATTTGGTAGTAGTATATTATTTGATCATATGTAGTATATATTATAGGTAGAATAAATTATTCCCATTCCTATATCCAGATATCTTGACAGAAGCGCCCTCCTGTGGTATAATGGTAGTATAGAAATACAAACACGGCAATCGAGAGGAGGGATGGCGATGGAGGTCGGTGGACAGGCAGGGACGGCTGGAGGTCCAGCGGTACGGCTTGGAGGTGAGAGTCGGAGGTGGCACCGCAGAGTTGGTACATTGCGGAGACGGCCTGCAGGCGGTGCTGGAGCGCACAGGGCCAGTCCAAGGTGAAGGACGGCAGGCAAGGATGCAGATGAATACAGGTAGCTGATGATGGATTCAGTCCGGATATAGTCGGACCATTCTAAGGAGACACGCAGAAATGTGAGGGTTCATGACAACCCCACCAATTAAAGGAGGAAATTAAAATGACGAGAGCAAACAGAATCGCAGTGGTAGCAGTGGAAAATGGCTTAGTAGCAAAATTCTTTAGGACACATGCAGAGGTGAGGACAATCTACAGCTGGGAGACAGGATGGAAGCCGGACGAGAAAGCCAACAGTACCGCCAACAGGGAATCTTTCAGGCAGTGGGCATGTGATAATGCAGAATTGTACGATGTACAATGGGATGCCACCAAGGCGAAACAGGCATGGGACAGGAAACACCAGAAGTATGAGACTGACGAGCAGGTGGCGGAGGATGCAACAACTCTACTGGAAATGGCACTGACTGGGGTGGCAAACAAAATGGGCTACAGCTGGACTATCACCTACGATGGAATCTGGGCCAAGAAGAATACTCCAGACTACGTAATTGATGGGAAATATGAGAAGAACGGATG
>CDZM01002517.1_pt1 | contig 65050 bp, 78 predicted proteins | sample 557601 | NCBI WGS metagenome assembly CDZM01 (sample SAMEA3182087, study PRJEB8094) | gut metagenome | biome: human; feature: gut; material: Stool; isolation source: human stools | place: Canada | collected 2013-02-05
GTATAGGTATGCCTGTCCTTCACATAATAAGGGGCAACCTTATAAAACTTATTATAATAATAGCTCACCGGCGGGTTCTCCGCCCCGTCAATGGTCCCTGACTCCAGAGCCGTATAGAGCTCCGCATAAGCAATGGGCACTGCCTCCGCCCCCAGAGCTTCCACGGTATCGCCCATCATGGACGCCACCTGGACCCGGATTTTAAGCCCCTTCATATCCTCCAGCCTGCACACCGGTCTGTCGGTGGTAAAGAAGTTCCTGGCTCCTTCATCCAGATAGGCCAGGCCAATCATTCCGGTGCAGTCCTGGATATTATCCAGTATTTCCCTGCCCAAATCACTGCTGCAAACCTTCCAGAAGTGCTCCCTGTCCCGGAAAACATAGGGCAGCACCAGGGCAGACATCATGGGATTCCCGCTGTCCACCAGGGACATGCTGTTGCCCCGGTACAAATCAAGCGCCCCCATCTCCATGGACTGGTAACAGCGCGCATCGTCCCCCAGCTGTCCGGATGGATAGATTTCCACCATGACCTTGCCGCCGGTGAGTTCACTGACCCGGTCGGCAAAGTACTGGGCCGAATCCGTGAGCACATGGCCTTCCGGATTCACCTCGCCGTAACAGAGCACAATCTCCGGTTCATTGTCCGCACCCGCAGCCCCCCTATTTTCTAAAATACCGTAGCCGCCCGCCAGGCCTGCAATCAGCGCTGCGGCCGCAGCCCCTATCAACCACTGTTTTTTCAACACGTTCCTCCTGTCCCGGACCGGTCATTTTCCGAATTTGCACAAACATTACCGCCTGAACATCATTCCCTCTGAATCTTCATTTCCGAAAAAAACTCTACATGATACTTTAAATTATCCCCGTTAAAATTAAGCTGGCCCAGCTTTTCAAAACGCCTGGCTGCCTCTGAGGTCTTGACCCGTATACCTGGTATCTGGTTGATTCCCCGGATAATTGTCATCAGGCTGCGGCCAAAATTCAGTTTTACCGAAACATCCTGATACCCTAAAAGGGTCTCCAGCTCCTCAATCATCTCCGTAAGAAGCTCGCAGCTCAGGTCCTGGTCCTCCAGGGACAGGGATTTGATGATCTGTTCCTCCAGGCCGCAGATCCGTTTCATGCCCTCCGTCATGCTGTCAAAGGCAAGGCGAGCCTCCTGCGCGGAATACTCCCTGATAAAGGAAGCCGCCTCCCCATAGGCTTCCGTCAGCCGTTCCATGCCTTCATAAGCGCCGCTGACACCGCAGGCCACCGGGATTTTCCTCTCCTCTGCCAGGTAATCCCTTGCGCGGGTAATGCAGCCGGTCAGCTCCGTAAACCCATCCTGCTGCTGAGAATAGAGGCAGATCACCATCTGGTCCATCCAGATGCTGTTAAGCACCGTCACCCCTGCCATGTGAAAATAATTTTTCAGCACCTCCTGGGAAAATCCTCCCATGCTAATCAGGGCCGGACTGGAAATAAGCACTACCTTAAACCACCCCGGTCCCACTCCCCACATGGCAAACTCTTTTTCCAGTTTATCCCTGTCCCTGCGGCCAAAGAACACATCCCACAGCAAATCCTTTTCCAGATCCCGGTAAAAATCAAAGGCTGACTTTCCATCCTCCACCAGGTAATTGGAATAGGACAGCATGGACAAGGTATCCTCCCGTTCCCTTACCCTGGCAATGACCTTATCCAGTGTCTCCCGAAGCTCCGAGTCCAAATAGGGTTTCAGCAGATAATCCGTCACCCCCAGCTTGATTGCCTGTTTGGCAAAGGAGAAATCACTGTAAGCGGATATCAGCACAATCTGGATATCCGGATGCCTTTTGCGCACCTCCTCTGCTGTCTTAAGCCCGTTCATCCGGGGCATCTTGATGTCTAAAAGCACAATCTGGGGCTTGCATTCCTCCAGCTTCTCCATCAAATCCATACCGTCCACTGCCTTGTAGACAATCTCCAGCAAGCCGGGATAACTCTCCTTTATAACCTTCTCCAGATAATTCCGCTCATACTGCTCGTCATCTGCCAAAATTACACGCAACATAACCCTTTCCTCCTAATGCCTGTCTGATTTATAAAGCTTCAGCGTAATCTTCGTAATTCCCTCCGTCCGCTGGATATGCAGCACATCCTCCTTCCGGTAAAACAGCCTTAACCGTTCCTCCACATTTTTCAGGCCGATGGAAGTTTTGGGGATAGGCGTATCCCTGCGGGCCGGCTGGCTCGGATCCTCCGGAAAACCCACACCGTTGTCCGCCACCACAGCCTCAATATAATCCGGCTTCTCGGTAATCAGTATATCCACCTTCCCCCCGTTCACCCGGTCCTTCAGCCCGTGCTGGATACTGTTCTCCACCAGAGGCTGGATTGTCAGCGGAGGAATCATCACATCCTCGTCCATAAATGACTTGCGTACATCCAGACAGAAGGTCACCCTTCCCTTTAAATGCAGCTTCTGTATATACAGATATGACTGAAGCAGCTCAATCTCAGCATCCAGCGGAATGGATACCGTGTTGATTTCAATGCTGCTCCGCAGTATTTTGGAGATGGCCTTGACCAGCTGAATGGAGGTATCCCGCTCTCCCAGCTGGATACTGCGGATTACCAGGCTCAGGGTGTTAAACAGGAAATGGGGATTCATCTGCATCTGCAGCTCCCGGATCTTCGCCTCAGCCAGCCGTTCCTTCATCTGGTGTGTCTCATGCAATTCCGTAATCATGGTTCTGATTTGCCGCTTCATCTGGTCAAATGTGGCGGATACCTGGTTCAGCTCCGCATAAGGCGTCTCCTCGATATCCGCTGCCTCCAGGTTATTGTTCATAATTTCCCTGGCAGCGTCCGTCAGCCGTTTGATGGAATTCAGGATACTGGTGCTCATCTGATGGTTCAGCACCATGCCAAAAAGGCTGGCTGCCATGAAAAACACGATCAGGATGCTGTTTGTAAGTCCCAGGGTTCTGCTGTGGCTGGCAAAGGCAGTGTTCAGGTACTCCAGGTACTGGCTCATCAACTGGTTCAGGCACCGCTCAATCTCCAAATCCACCTCGTCCAAATCAGCCATCAGGCTGGGATAGTAGTCCCCGTCAGGCCGGATGTAGGACTCTGCCATCTCCCGCCTGTGCTCAGCCACCTGCCCCACAATCCGGTACATCATCTTGCACTTCCGGTCATTTCGCATCTTCTCATCCAGTCCCCGCAGCTGGCTGTCAAACAGCTCGCACTCGTCGTAGTACTGCTTAAGCATCCCCTCGTCGTGGCTCTTGCTGTACAGCTTAAAGTAGGTCTGTCTCCTGTTATTGATAGCCAGCAGCCCGTTTACCTGCTGGTAATCCTGTAAAAGCCCGTTGTAGCGGCGGGAGGATCCCACATTCACAAGGGCGTTGGATGCTATGAAGATAAAGGCCACCAGCAGCAGAATCACATGGTTCCTTGTCATTTCTTTTCGTATGGATTTCATGAATCGTTTCTCACTTTTCTGCGGGGGATTTTTCCCGGATGATTTTTCTTCTGAGGTTATTCTACAACGGCAGGGGAAGAAAAACAAGTCAGACTGAGTCTGACTTGCTGGGGCCTGTGTGGGGGCAGGTATAAACCTGCCTTATGCTATTTTGTCTGCCCCTATCTCCATCACATACGGCTGGATCCAGTAAAACGCAGCTCCCTGGAATTTCAGTGTTACTTCCGTATCGCCTTCCTCATAAAAAATCCGGAAACCGCTCAGAACGCCCTTCTCATCAAAATCATACCGTTCACGTTCCCATCTTCCCCATCTTAACTTTCTCTGGCAGAGCAGTCCCTTTAACGCCAGCTCCCTCTCTTCATGCACTGCCTCCACGTCGATGTACACAGCGGGTCTCTCTGTCACTTTGGCATTTCCCTGTCCGTCCTCTGATTCTATTGTCTGGGGCTTCATCCTGGTAATACCAAGAATACGCACAGAACCGTCTTTCCACGGAATGGTTTCCTCTAATTCTTTATAGTCCTCCGGGACAGGCAGGGTGACTGGCTCAGATTCCTCACTGTTCAAAAACGTGATTCCCGGAATATGAATCCGGAAAGACCCATTCTGTTCCTCCTGGGGAACATCGAACAGGCATCTGAGGCGCCGTCCGTATTGCTTTATATCCGACAGCCGGTAATGTCCCATATTGTCCCAATAAGGATTGGCAGACAACTCCTTTATTTCATACTGTCTGCCGCTGCCGGATATGGTTGGCATATCCAGGGGCGGTGTGTCCGTATCCAGGGACGGCGTTTTGTAACCAATAATTATGGACGGCCTTCCCTCATCACTGTACACATACCAGGATATCAGGATTCCCTCCTTTACCTTTTCCCCCATACTTATAATGGATATACCGTCATGGGTATCTATGCTTCCATTCTCCTCTTTTGCCAGTTCCTCCAGCGTCCCATATTCAGGCACACTTTTCAGGGCAAATTCCACAGGCTTTTCAAAATCAAAAAGCCGGATCGCATAGCCTGACAAAAGCTCTTCGCAGACAGGAGCTGATGGGAGCTCAAATCTTGCCTCTATGATATAACGGATGTTCCCATATTCCTCAAAATAAGCCGAATAGTCAGCATACACCGATTCCACAGGTTTAATTCCGCCTTCCGGAATGCCGGGACCTGTGAGGAACAGGCCTTCGCCTGATTTCCAAAGTTCGTCCTGATATTTCTCCGAAACAATCATGGTCCCGTCACTTAGCGTAAAATACCGGCTGTCTGCGGGAGGTTCTCCGCCTGCCGGGATTTTCTGTACTTCCCCATAGTCATCCAAAACCATACTCACAAGCAGCTCCTGCTTCTGGTGGAGGGCAGATGTCAGGGATATGGTCTTTTCCTTTTGGGGCAGCTTGGATTCAACTACAGCATCCAATTCGTATACCGGATATTCCGATTGAATGATTCCATATTTTGAGGCAAACTGATACGGCAGACCAGAGACCTGCCCCTGGGATTTGGGCACCTGGTTCACTCCCGGTTCCTGCTGCCCTTGCGTTTCCTGCTTCCCTTGCGCGTCCTCCTCCGTTTCCTGATTCACCTTTGATTCCGGCACCGGTTCCTGGGCCGTACCGGCCGCTGGCTTGGAAACATTCTCTTTCGTTCCAGAGCCCGCTGCCTCTCCCTCCGTTCCTCCTCCCAACCGGCAGCCGGACAGCAAAACAGCCAGCAGACCTGCTGTCATAAGAATAGATATTGTGCTTCTCTTCATGGCGAGTCCTCCTCTCTCCAATAAAATCCACATATATTTATCTGTTTTTATCATAACAGGGCTGCTGCCTGTATTTATTTCTTATTTCTTACATCTTACGAATATTAAGATTAACTTTAGCAGCTGGAAGCTCTCATGGTTCATGATAAACATTTCATTTCCAGCAATTTTTGTATATCACAGAAATGAGCTTCACCGGCAACGCGGTAGTGGATCCATCCGCCGTCACCACAAGGGTATTTGTTGTCGATACATTCCTGAGTTTCTTTCTCAACCTGGTCATATACCAAATGAAATTGTGCGTTTGACAACCGAATCATAACGGTAAAGGCGCCATTCTCCGCAAACACATTGCAAATCAGCTTTTTCTTCTTTCTATGGGCAACTGCCCAGCCATATTTATTCCCATAGGGAAAAGTAATCTCCTGCACAGTGCTGCATGTATCTGACAACCACTCATTGATTCGGATAAACAACTCCATACCTTTGCCGCAGTACGCGGCCATATCATCAAATGCCGGTTTATTCTGCTTGTCAAGCATTCTTTCATACATGGTAAACCTCCCTCTATCCCCTTTTCTGAAGCCATGATTATCAGCCCGGTTCTTTTGCGCCAATGGCGATAAGCATATGTTTCTTTGATTGTAATATCAGGGTGCGCTTCTGTCAAATGCAACAGCTTTTTTTCAATTGGCCGGCAAAAACGTAAGCACCAGCCGTTAGCCCGGGGTATCTATTCCAAAACCAGGCTCTCCAAAAAGCAAAAAGAATCTCCCAAAAGCCGCAGCTTTTAGGAGATTCGCTTTATAATACAATACACGCAGCATCTTTTCTATACTGATGTTACTGCACCCATGCCCCGCTCTCATCCACCCGCGAGCCATCCGGCGTGGTTGTGTTGGTCAGCATGGCGCCGTCCGCGCCCAGATAAAACCACTGGCCGTTTTCTTCCACCTTTTCCCACTGGTTCCTGGCCATGGCTCCGTTGGAGCGCAGGAAATACCATTTGCCGTTTACCTGGCGCCATCCCTTGGCCATATATGTATTGGAATCAATCCAGTAGGAAACACCGTCTGCCGTAACCCACTCATTGGCAGCCTTGGCCCCGTTATCCTTCACATAGTACCATCCATTGCTGTCCTGTACCCAGCCCTTGGCTGAGGATGTTCCCGGACCGGCATTTCCCATGCCGGAAGAACTGCCTGTCGTGCCTGCGTTATCTGAACTGCCTGTACTGCCAGCGCTGCCGCTTAAAGCACCTGCCTTCACCAGTTCATATCCGTAATCGAACAATGCCTTCGTATCCGTATAATGAGTCGATTTGCTTTTCATAATGACGGCAATCAATCTGACTCCGTCCTTCTCCACTGCTGTCACCAGGGTATTTCCCGCTTTGGACGTATAACCGGTCTTTCCTCCGATAACGCCCGGATAATACCTGGCATCGTTGGGGTTCAGCATCTTGTGTCCAATGGTCACGGTAAGCCCGGAAGGATTCTTTATGGTAGCAGGCAGCGTATACGTGCGCGTGGACGCCACCGTCTTCACCACATCATTCTGAAACGCCGCCCTTGCAATCAGAGCCATATCATGGGGTGTGGTGTAATGATTGGAGTCATTGAGGCCGTGAGGATTTGTAAAATGTGTATTGGTACACCCCAGGGCCGCTGCCTTGGCGTTCATCATCTCCGCAAATTTGGCATTGCTGCCAGCCACATGTTCCGCAAGGGCATTTCCCACTTCATTGGCTGATTTGAGAAGCAGGGCATAAAGACACTGGCGCACACTCATCACATCCCCTGCCGTCATATTGATGGATACAGCGCCCGCTTCCAGGTTCGTGGTAGCTGTTGCTGAAAATGTTACCTTGTCATCCAGACTGCAGTTCTCCGCCACCAGCAGGGCTGTCATCAGCTTGGTGATACTTGCCGGATAGAACTGTTTGTCCCCGTTCTTGGAAAACAGGACGGTTCCCGTGGCAGCATCCATGAGCACGGCTCCCTCCGAAGCTATCTCCGGCTTCTGCACGGAAGCTGCGGCCGTCTGGTCAAAGGTCCCTGCAGCCTGGCCGGCTGACGGATTCTGCGACGGACTTCCCGATAAAGAGGGGCTTTCTGACGGGGAGGGGGTTCCTGACGTGGACGGGCTCCCTGAGGTGGACGGGCTCCCTGAGGTGGACGGGCTTCCTGACGGGGACGGACTTCCTGATGAGGATGGCCCGTCAGATGAAATGACCGCTCCGTCACTTCCGGATTCCGAACCCGGTCCTTGGGACGATACCATCCCCTGGTCAGAGGTCTGGTTCCCGGACTGGAAGGAAGATACCTGGCTTTCTTCCAAAGGCGTGATGGCAGCCGGATTAGCTGAAGCTGCCGTACTCATCAACAGGGTACAGCTGGTGCATATACATAAAAATGATTTCCATTTCTTAAGTCTCATAATATCTCTCCCATACAGCAGGTCATTCTGAACAAAACTAGAGATATTATACCATACTTCATGGTTACAAAAAACATCTATTTCTGACGATAAACTTACGATATATATATTTTTTCTTTAATTGCACAGGCAGATTTTTTTCTTTCCATCCCCCCGCATTCCATTATACAGTGGTTCCCCATGCCTTCATTCCATTGTTTTACTATGCCTTATCCTGCCTTCCTGCCGGAATGTGTTTCATATCCGTTCCGGAACATGGTGCAGGAACACCTTAATTCACGGATGTCAGATCTCTATAAAATTCTATGTATCCGCATTCCGTGCATACATAAGCGATTGTTGGCCCCAGCTGGTTTTTAGAATCGGGAATACGGTCCAGTTCATCCACCCATACAAGGTGTGTTCTGATTCGGTTTATCTCCATCTGGCCTGAACATTTTGGACACCGCATATGCACTTACCTCCTTTGTCGTTTTTTTCATTATACGATGGTTTAGGTGAAAATAAAAGCCCCCTGGGCTGTATGCCCGATGTCCATCCACACTCCCTGTATCCTGTTATCTGCTATTTCTCCTGGCTCCGGCACAAATACCCCTCAATCATCTCCAGCTCATCCAGATATATACAATTTGGAATCCCGTGGTTTCTCACCGCCTCCACACACTGGCCAAGCCCCATCCACATGACGCTCTCCACCTCTTCTTTCTGAAGGGTAAGACGGTCTGCATCCACTGGTTTGCTGTACACATACACAGCACTGACTTCACTGTCCCTGAACATCCTCCCGTAAAACACTTCTTCCATATATCCCTTGTGATACCCGGCAAATTCCAGATCCTCCTCCCCGGCCTCAATTCCCAGCTCCTCCTTCAGTTCACGGATGGCGGACGGCAGGAATTCATCACCGGCCTGCACATGGCCTGCCGAGGAAATGTCATAACAGCCAGGATAGGAATCCTTTCCCCTGCTCCGCTTCTGCAGCAGAAGATCGTATGTTTTATCCTTATTTTTCCTCACAACCCATATATGGGCAGTCCTGTGGGGAACCCCGTCCATGTGGACCAGGCTCCGCTCCCGGACCACTCCAGTCTTCTTTCCGTCCGCATCCAGTACATCGAACAATTCCAACTGCTTTCCGTTCAGAACAGCCTCACTCAGCCGGTCTCCCTGGTAAGCCAGTTTCAGTGAAAAGAAGGGGGCATCCTCATTTAACAGCTTAAAAAAGATTTTATCCCCTTCCCACAGATTCAGGGACAGCACGTCCTCCTTCTTTACCCACTCCAGCGTACCCTCGTTGCAGGGAATCATTTCCCCCTCATATTTGTCCGCAGTATACAGACACATGTACTCTGTATCCCAGCCCTCCGCGATGAATGTGACCAGCCCCCTGAACCGCCAGGATGTGAGAGTAAGTCCTGTTTCCTCTCTCACTTCCCTGAGCAGGCAGTCCTCCGGGCTCTCGTCCCCTTCAAAATGCCCGCCCACTCCAATCCACTTATCCTTATTCACGTCATTCTTTTTGCTGATTCTGTGGAGCATCAGATATGCCCCCTCATTTTCTATATAGCACAGCGTTGTCAGCCTGCTTTTTTGTTCCATATGCCTGTCCTCCCGTTAAAACCCGCCCATGGCGGGCGATCTGAAATACCCGTCGGAGCAGCTCCGACGGGTATCATTATAAACCAATTCTTCTTATGCTTCAATCATTATGCCCGCATCCCTATTCTTCAATTGAATAGTTGGGAGCCTCCTTGGTAATATGGATATCATGAGGATGGCTCTCCTTTAAGGACGCAGCGGAAATCTTTACAAACTGGGCTGTCTCCTGAAGAGTTGTGATGTCCTGGGCGCCGCAGTATCCCATACCGGAGCGCAGGCCGCCTAAGAGCTGGAACACGGTATCCTCCACCATTCCCTTATAAGCCACGCGTCCTTCCACACCTTCGGGCACCAGCTTCTTTGCATCTGTCTGGAAATAGCGGTCCTTGCTTCCGTTTTCCATGGCAGCAATGGAACCCATGCCGCGGTATACCTTATACTTACGTCCCTGGTACAGCTCAAAGGTGCCCGGGCTTTCGTCACATCCCGCGAAGATGCTTCCCATCATACACACGCTGCCGCCTGCCGCAATGGCCTTTGTCACATCGCCGGAATACTTGATTCCTCCGTCCGCGATAATGGGTACGCCGTACTCCTTGGCAACGCTGTAGCAGTTCATCACCGCCGTAACCTGGGGCACGCCAATGCCTGCCACCACGCGGGTGGTACAGATGGAACCAGGTCCTATGCCTACCTTGACGGAATCGGCCCCAGCCTCAATCAGCGCTCTGGTGGCCTCTGCCGTGGCAACATTTCCAGCCACCACCTGAAGGTCCGGATATGCTTCCTTAATCATCTTCACGCAGCGGATTACATTGGCTGAATGGCCATGGGCGGAGTCCAGAACCACCACGTCCACCTTTGCGTCCACCAATGCTCCTACACGTTCCAGCACATTGGCAGTGATGCCAACGGCAGCGCCGCACAGCAGACGTCCCTGTGCGTCCTTTGCGGACAACGGATACTTAATCTGCTTCTCAATGTCCTTGATGGTGATAAGGCCTTTCAAATTGAAATCATCGTCCACAATCGGCAGCTTCTCCACTCTTGCCTTTGCTAAAATGGCCTTTGCTTCCTTTAAGGTTACGCCCTCCCTGGCTGTAACCAGGTTCTTTGTGGTCATGCACTCCTTGATGGGACGGTCAAAATCCTCCTCAAACTTTAAATCACGGTTGGTAATAATGCCCACCAGCTTCCTGCCCTCTGTGATGGGAACGCCGGATATGCGGAATTTTGCCATCAGATCGTTGGCATCCTTAAGAGTGTGCTCCGGTGAAAGGAAAAATGGGTCTGTGATAACACCGTTTTCAGAACGCTTAACCCGGTCCACTTCCTCGGCCTGGGCTTCAATGGACATATTCTTATGAATGATACCGATACCTCCCTGCCTGGCCATGGCGATGGCCATGCGGTGCTCTGTTACCGTATCCATGCCGGCGCTCATAAGCGGGATGTTCAGTTTAATCTTCTTTGTCAAATGTGTGGTCAGGTCTACCTGGTTGGGAATCACTTCTGAAAATGCCGGTACCAGAAGTACATCATCAAAGGTTATGCCTTCGCCGATAATTGTACCCATTATAAATTTCCTCTCTTTCTGCGTGTATGATTTGATATGTTTTGTCAGAATATTGATAGTCCGTGAACTGTCCGTTTCTTATTAGTATCTTATACTAGCAAATTTTATCTGGCTTGTCAAACCAAAACAGAGAGAAATATTCATTGATTTTACTAATAGGGTTCCATCAGCCATTCTAATATCCCCCTGCGGCTGTCTGCCAGCAGGTTAGTACTGCCAGCTCCATATCAGACAACCTTATCCGGGTTCAGGATCAGATTGGGATCAAAGGCCTTTTTAATCCGCCTCATCAGGCCAATCTGCGTGTCCCCCAGCTGTTCTTTCAGATATTCCTTCTTGGCATACCCTATGCCGTGTTCCCCTGATACTGCCCCTCCATATTCCCGCGCCCTTGCGTACATCATCTCAAAGCCCAGACTCAGTTTTTCTTTCCACTCATCCTCTGCCAGGTCATCCCGGCAAAGATACACATGAAGGTTTCCGTCGCCTGCGTGGCCAAAGCTGGGAATCCGCAGATTCAGTATCCCGGCCACCTCATGGGTGTATTTGATAAAATCCGCCACCCGGTCCCTAGGCACCACCACATCACACTCATCCATCTGGGTGGTGGACGCCTTGATTGCTTCTAAAAATGCCCCTCTGGCGTTCCACACGCTCTGTTTCCTCTCCTGTGTATCCACGATGAACACGTCCAAAGCCCCGTGTTCCAGGCACAGGTCCGCCACCTCCTGGTACTCCGCCCGCACCTGCTCTGCATTTCTTCCGTCAAATGTGAGCAGGATATAGGCGTCATTCCTGGTATCCGGGAACCGTTTGCCCAGATATTCCTCCGCAAACAGGATGGTCTCCCGCTCCATAAACTCAATGGCCGTGGCCTGTATCTGCGCTTCCACAATCACCGGCACCATCTCTATGGCCTGCTCCATATCTGCAAATGGAACCAGAAGGCTCACTGTCTTCCCAGGAAGGGGAACCAATTTAAGCACGGCCCGGGTGATGACCCCAAGTGTTCCCTCAGATCCAATCATCAGATTTAACAGACTGTATCCGGAACTGTTCTTAACCGTCTTACCGCCAAATTCCACCACCTCGCCTGTGGGCAGCACCACTGTCAGCGCCCTCACGTAATCCCTTGTGACGCCATATTTTACGGCCCGCATTCCGCCTGCATTGGTGCTGATATTTCCGCCTATGGTCGCTGATTTCTCACCTGGATCCGGAGGATAAAAAAGCCCGTTTTCCTCCACGTACTGCGCCAGATCCATTAAAAGCACCCCCGGTTCCACTGTCACAGTAAGGTTCCTGCGGTCCAGCTCCAGAATATGGTTCATCTGTGTGGTCTCCAGCATAATGCCTCCGTGGATAGCGACAGCCGCCCCCACCAGCCCTGTGCCGGAGCCTCTGGTAACCACGGGAATTCCCTCCCGACTGGCATAGGCCATGATGTCCGAAACCTCTCCGGTGGACAATACCCTTACAAGGGCTTCGGGAGCGCGCTCCACTCCCCCCAGCTCATCGTGGCTGTAATCCTGGCTTATATCGGATCCGGTCAGGACCCGTCCGTCCTCTGTCACCTTTTTCAAATAAGCGATATCCCTCTCATCCAGTTTCCTGTACCCCATCACGTACCCTCCTTAACCGTCTTAAGCAGCCGTGGAAGTATCTCATACCAGTCCCCCACCAGACCGATTTCCCCCATTGATATACTGGTTATAATCTATAAACCAGCGCTGTATTGTATCCATAACAGTGATTAGAGTGCCTGATACCACCATAATTCACACAATGCAGTGCACACCAACAGAAGCGGAGGGGTTTTGTATGAAACTGGAAAACATCTCAGATGTAAAAGCTTTTTTTGAAGCAGTGGACCAGTGTAAAGGAAAAATCGAACTGGTATCTCCGGAGGGCGACAGGATTAACCTAAAGTCAAAGCTATCCCAGTATCTTTCCATTGCCAATATGTGTTCCAACGGATATATTAAGGAATTGGAATTAGTGGTTCATGAAAAAGAGGACATGGACCGGCTGATAGAATTCATGTTAAGCGGTGAAAACCTGAAATAGAGCAAAATAAAAAGACAGGCCGCCGGGACAGCTGTTATTCCGCTGTCCCCGGCGGCCCGTTCTCTCCCGACCTGCCCTATATGCCCATTGCCCTACATCACAAGCTTTCGCGGAAAGGTTCTGCGCATGGCTCCTATCATTCTCTCATTTGGTTCAATCAGTACCTTAAAATGGTCCGGACCCTTCTGGTATATAAGGGCGTACACCTTGGCATCCTTCCTGCCGGACGAAAAATCCTTTATCTTTATGCCCTGCTTCTCATAATCCTTAAGCACAAAGGAATCTGCCGGCGCCACAATCTGGATGTCATCCTTCTCACAGTCAAATATCTTCTTTCTCTTTGCCTTTCCCAGGATACGGTCCACCGACAGACCGCCCTCTGCAAACAGATATTCAAACTCCACACTCAGGTTCAGGAACACAAAATAGGTAGCCACACCTGCTATGGTCATAACAATTACTCCAAACACAGTCTGCAGCGCTGAAAGGACGGAAAATATACAGACCACAATCATGAGTATTTTTACAGGAACGGCATATGCCGGATCTTTTCTCTTCACAAGCCACTCTACATAGTTATCATCGTTCATAATGTCTCTCCTTTATCATTTTGCATATTACACATTATACAATACTTTATCCCATTTTTCCAGTCATATCATTCTTATGCCGGAGGAAAGAAAGAGCCTGCTCCATATTTTCCACGGTCCTGTGATTGATAAAATGTTCAATCTTTTCCACCAGCTCCAGTTCATCCTCCGTATGGTTGAGGGTACAGAAAAAATCCTGGAGCACCCGGTGTCTGTGCAGCAGATACCTACCCTCCTCATATCCCTTATCCGTGACCATGATGGAGCCGTATTTCTTGAAATCAATATATCCGGCTTTCCTCAGATTATCCAACATTTTTGAGGCGGATGAGGGCCGTACGTGAAGGCTGGCAGCCAGGGAACTGACACGGATGGGTTCCCCCTCTTCCTCCATTCTGCACACCATCTCCAGATAATCCTCCATGGATGAAGTCATCTCATCGGAAGCAGAGCGTTCATATCCTTTCATGGTATAGAATCCATCTTTATCAGTAACCAAAGTGTCCCTCCTGTAATACTATATGAGTAAGAAAAAGTTTCCCTATCCTAAATCTATTGCGAGGTATTGTAATTATGAAAGAATTTCTATGTTTGAATGATATAAAACCCGGAAACCGGGCACGTGTAAAAGAGCTTACTTCCACAGGCAGCATACGCAGGCGTCTTCTGGATATCGGCCTGGTTGAAAATACGGAGGTGGAGTGCCTTGGGCAAAGCCCTCTGGGAGACCCCTGCGCCTACCTGATTCGCGGTGCTGTCATCGCCATACGCTCAGAGGACTGCCGCGGGATACTGGTTCAGCCCTGCACTGGTTTCAGCGAGCAGGAGGTAATGGAGGGCTGCACCAGCCTGTGAATTATCTCCCCAAAAACAGCTGTCGTAAGAAACATCATCTGACTCAGGTCAGATATGGAATTGCCTAATAAAAAAAGAAAAAGGAGTATTAAAATGGGTCTGACCAAACAATCCGTCGGAATGGGAGCTGTGGATTCCGGACTGGAGATAAAAAAACAGACACCTGATGATAAAATAATCGCCATAGCAGGCAACCCCAATGTAGGTAAAAGCACCCTTTTCAACAATCTCACGGGAATGAACCAGCATACCGGAAACTGGCCTGGAAAAACCGTGACCAATGCCCAGGGCTACTGTAAAACAAAGGAGCACAGCTACGTGCTGGTAGATATCCCCGGCACCTATTCCCTCATGGCCCACTCCGCGGAGGAGGAAGTGGCCCGCAACTTTATCTGTTTTGGCGGAAGCGACGGGGTTGTGGTTGTGTGCGACGCCACCTGCCTGGAGCGCAACCTGAACCTGGTACTTCAGACCATGGAAATATCGGACCGGGTCCTGGTATGTGTGAACCTGATGGACGAAGCCGCCCGCAAGAATATCACCATTGACCTGAAGGGGCTGTCGGAAAAGCTGGGCGTACCGGTGGCCGGCACCATTGCCAGGAAAAAGCGAAGCCTTGACCAGCTGATGAAACAGCTGGATGACCTGGTGGAAGGTACACAAACCGCCTCTCCCTACCAGGTGGAGTACTCCCCCATTATTGAACAGGCCATCGCCATGGCAGAGCCTGCCGTAAAGGCCAGGGTGGAGGGAAAGGTCAGCTCACGCTGGCTCACCTTAAAGCTTCTGGACAGCGACCCGTCCCTTATGAAAGAATTAAGGGAATATCTGAATGAGGATATACTGGAAGTGCCTGAGATAAGCCTTGCCCTGTCACAGGCCAGGGAGCATCTGGCCAAGTACGGCATTACCAATGAAATTCTAAAGGACCGCATCGTGGCTGCCCTGGTGGCATCGGCAGAAAAAATATGCCGTGATACGGTCCAGTTCCACAAAAACGGCTACAATGAGGGGGACCGTAAGCTGGATAAGATTCTCACCAGCCGGTTTACAGGCTATCCCGTCATGATAGGAATGCTGGCCGTGGTATTCTGGCTCACCATCACAGGCGCCAATTACCCCTCCCAGATGCTGGCGGACGCCCTGTTCCGCCTCCAGGATCAGCTCACCAAAGCCTTCATGGCCGCGGGCGCCCCCCAATGGCTTCACGGGCTGCTGATATTGGGAGTCTACCGGGTCCTGGCCTGGGTTGTCTCGGTAATGCTGCCGCCCATGGCTATCTTCTTTCCTCTGTTTACCCTGTTGGAGGACTCGGGTTATCTGCCCAGGATTGCCTATAACCTGGATAAACCATTTAAGAGCTGCCATGCCTGCGGCAAACAGGCTTTAACCATGTGTATAGAGTTTGTAAACTTGCAAATTTATTTCTTCCATATTTATAATCTCATGTATCCTTATCCGTCCCGTATTCCTTCCCTGCCGGGTGGGATGAAAAGGACATAAACGATTTTATTCTTTACATCGAGACTGGCGAGGAACAATACAAACCACAGCAAAAAAAATAAGCCTACTGAATAGGCTTAAGGGAATGAACCAAGGGAGGGCGGGCTTGCCACCGCTCCCCCGATTCAAAATTAATTATAACATATCCGGACCACCAATGCAATTCGATGGTCCTTTTTCAACTCAAAACTCACCTATGTACTGCTCCCCATCTGGCGCTACATACATAGCGCATTCCAACGGATGCCCAGCCCGTGGCTCAAAATAGTAATCCTTGCCATCAATTACATGCCAATTAGTGAGTGCGTATCCGTCAGGATTGAAATAATACTTATGATGGTTTATAATCTGCCAACACTCCTTGTAATACTCTGTGGTGCTGTATGCATACCACCAGCCATTACTATCATGGTGCCAGCCCACCTCATACTCCGGCTGCTCTACCAGCGACCAGTCAGGACGTCCATATCCGTCAATCCTGCTGTTATCTAAGCTGTACTCCTTACAGCATACTGCTCCGCCATTGGCAACCACCTCGCTGCCGTCACTGGTGTTGCCCTCAATGGTCCTAACCTTGGTCATGGTGACCTCATAGACGATGCCTGTATGACAGATGCGCTGGGAGTTTTTAAAAAATATCTGGTCCCCTGGCTGTGGGCTGTCCTTGTGATACTGTCCCTTGGTTTTATAATACTGAGCCGATGTAGGGGTGTAGGCGGAGAATCCACCACCCAGAAGCTGCTGCGCCGCTACCCGGCCAAAAGCCTGCACAAAACACCAGTCCACAAACATGTCACACCACGGCTGCCCCTGGAGAGATGGGTACAGGTCCCTGGCATACTTTGTATAATTGCTGCTGCCAGCATTCGCGGTCTTGCTGTCAAGTTGGATGTTACTACGTTTCTCCAGATATCCAATCTCATTCTTTGCAACATTCAGTAATTTATCTATTGATTTCATAAAGCCTCCAATCAAAAAAATAAGGCCCGGGACTATTCCCAGGCCATGATAAGTTGCGATATCGCAACAAATTACTGTCTACCCTCTATGAGCTGCTTAAACGCCTGGTGCAGGCCCGTACTTGCCAGCCCGCTAAAGGCCCCGGCCAAGATGATATCCGGGCTTACCCCGCCCATAATCCAGATGTTAAGGGCCGCGCCCAGCAGGGCCACCATGGTGGGGATGTATTTGTTATCCAGGTCTTTCACCCACTTTTTGGCTATGTAGCCTGTAATCAGGCAAATTCCCACAATGACCACCACTGTGTAATTGCTAAAAAACGATAAATCCATACTCTATACCTCTCTTTCTGCCGGTTCTTCCGGCATCTTCATAAGCTTGTCTTTCAGTTCTGTTGCCACATCATTACCGCCCAGGACATGGTATGCGTCATACATCCGCTTAACATTCTCTTTACCATATATCGGGCAAAATGTCTTATCCTGATAATGATTGTAGGCCTGTATGATACGGTCCCTCAAAAGTGCCTGCATACCATCATGGAGGGCCGCTGTCTTTACGGATTCCTCTTTTTGTCTTTTGAGTATCTGCCGGTACCCAAATCCTAAAAGAGTGGAGATGGCTACAAACAACCATTCCACCCAATGAACACTTATGTATTGTGCTATCACACCCATGATGTCTCCTTACTTTGTGTAGTCCTCTCCGGTAATCTCCTTGTAGTCCGCCTCGGACAGTTTGCCCGCGGCCACCAGGGCCTTAAGCCGGTCAATGTCCCATAATCTTGGGTAATACTTTTGCGCCAATCCTTTCACGTCCATGGTCTCACCTCCTCCTATAAATCAATACCGGCCATAATAGCCACGTAATCAATGTCAGCCGTATTCTTTTCCACCTGTGCGGCCACACCCGGCTGAGATAGCGTTAGGAGCGCCACACGGCCATATACGGCCTCGGCGGTAACGGTTCCGTCATCCCCGTACTGCTCCGGGGAAATGAGATAGTTGTCATCAATACTCTTTGGGTTATCCAGCACCGTATAACCATCGTATACGGCCAGGGTGCTGCCATCCCCGTTGACAGTCTTAATCTGCTCCGTGGATGCCGCATCCGCAAACACGGTCACGATGTCCTCCAATGGCTCCTCCGCCTGAAAGATAAGCCGCAGAGTGCTGGGCGTGGAGGACGTGCCGCCGATGACCAGCGGATATTCCTTCCCATTTTTCAATACAATTTTTTCATTCATACATTTTTCCTTTCTGCCCTTCCGGGCAATAAAATAAGCCCCTGGTTTAGGGACTTGGCTTGCGGGTTACAATTTTGGGAATAGGAAGCTCATTCTTTTACTCTCTGTTTTTTTATCCCCCTTTATGGTAAAATCCAAGTAGGAAGGGGGTGAAAATCATGTACTATATTTGCGCTACATATGACGATGGAAAATTTGTGGAATGTAATAACGTTACATCAATCTCTTTTAACGGAACAAGTAGTCTTATAACTGTATCCGAAGAGAATCTCTTAACACAAAATATTCCATCAGGCAAAACATTGTGGGTGAAAACGCAAAATGGTTCTTATACCGTTCGCGGCGACGGATTGCGTGTCATCGAAATAAGGAAAGAGTAACTCTACACAATCACCTCAATGCAAAACTCAGCATTGGGGTGACTCTTTTTTATTACCTCAATCACTTCTAATGTTTCTTTTATTTTATCTGAACTTCCTACCTTAATTGTAATCATTATTGGTTTCATAATTCCTCTCTTTCTGCTGTTTCAAGGACAGCTCCTATATTATTCAAAATAGGGACCTGATTTGCAGGTTACGATTCATGTTCTTTTCATTCAAAATAGCAATTTAGAGGAATTAGATAATAAAGTAAGTCTTATGTATATTCGTACACCAGCAACTATAACATTACCAAATCGTGATATGCTCTTGGTATGTGCGAAATACGATTATATATCATCTGCATCCTATGCCTATCACATGGGAAATCCTATAGTTACATTATATAACAATGGTTTCTCAAGTAGCGTTCCGTCTGTCGCTGTATCTGGAAATGATATTACGATAACTTTCGAAAAAACTTACTTCCATCTATTTGCAATTTTTCCGAAAGTATTATAAATAATCATTTTACAACAGCAATCCATGTAACGTCTGGGGCAAAAGTCTCAGAGTATGCATTTGCGATTCTTAATTTAAATCCGGTTGTTGTTACATCCCATACTATCGGTGCTAAATATCCATAATTAGGGTTTGTTGTGCCAGAATGAAGAGTTGCAACAACTTCAGGGATTTTAGGGAATCTTTTATCAAACATAATATCGTATTCCACAACGCTGTTTCCCTTTGCGCTAATACCAGTTTTTGTACCGGCTTGGGTATTTTCACTAAGTTCCTCTAAATTGCTATCTATGCTATCTTTTACCTGCTTAAGGTACGCGCTGGATGGGACCTTATTTGTAGCTGTGGACTCCACCTGCACGATATCCGTCTTTGCTACATAATCCGCCAGTTTCAGCATAAGGGCATCATTAGTCACAGCTTTATTGATAATAAAATCCCCTACCTTATCAAGAAAGGTCTGCAAGATAGTTTTCTTATTCTTCGTCCCGTCAATGATTCCCGATGTGTCTATAACGGTAATAGCATCAGCTGACGCCTCTGTGAATCCCTTGGCCATATACCGCCAGTTTACACCGTCTGCCGGCGTGACTCCATGCAGGTTATCCTTTAACGCCACATAGGTACTACCCTCATGGTACACCGCATTGTACTTATTATACGTGGCATCCGCGCTGTATACCCCCTTGTCTGCGTAGCCAACATTTCCTAACTTTGTATATCCTTCTGGTGCTGCCATAATATCCTCCTTATGCTACGATTTTCCAGTACAGTATCGCGTCAGCCACAACAAAATCAACTCCGGCCCCGCCTTTTTGATAAAGAGCTCCGGTCTCTATATCCAGATAAAAGTCAGGAGCTGTAATCTGCGAATACTGACTAGCTCTGTCAGCTTCATCCTTTGCCCTGTCAGCCTGGGTCTTAGATTGCTGGCTGTGATATTCGCTGTTATTTGTATCCTCCCCTGGCCTTGTTCCGGTTCCTCCATGGGCCCAACTTTCTGACAGCAGGGCAGATTCGTCTGCTTCTTCTTTTGCAGTCTCTGCCAGCTGCCGCTGCTCCGTGGTTTCCGCCAACTTCGTATCTGCATACTGCTTATATTCCTCTGTAATCTCATTGGCATGGTCAACGGCGCCCTGAGCTTCCTGCCGGACCAACTGGACATCCTTGGCCGCCTGGTCAACAACCTCGCCTTTCTCAACCAGATAATCCACGGCGCCGTTCATCTGGTTTTGCAGCTCTGTCAATGCCTCCACATTAGCAGACCTGACCTGCCGTCCATATCTGGCATTCTTCCAGTCCTGTATCTGCTGATTTATGTCAATATGTACGGGCTGTGCTGCCATAACAATCACCTTCCTTTCGGCATACAAAAAGAGCGGGGACATTGCCTCGCTCTCGTCAATCCATATCAAATCCTATTCATGGCTGGTGCAGTCTGGAATGTACTGCGTTTCCAGATAGGTAATAAACTCAGGGTCCGTACATGTCACCAGGCCGTCTGCAGCAGTCTTATGGCCGTTCCAATAATCATACCCTTCCACCAACTCGCCGTACCCATTAAAGGCATATAATATGCCATCAATCTTGGTGATATCCACTGGAATGGTATAATCATCAAATTGGAAAGACCAGATTCCATCTTCTGACTGACTCCATTTACCGGAATAAGTCTCGCGTTTCCCTCCGTCGTCCTTTATGCCGTGGACTCCACCAATCATTCCACGATTAAACATATCTTGTAGGTCACTTCTTTCTGTTTTCCATCTAGCACTCGGTTGATAGCGCGCCACAATCTCATCACTCAGCCAGGTCCATTCATAATCAAGAGTTCTATCATCATGTTTTTCTTCCGTTGCTGGACTTGGAATAGCAATATCCGGCCAACCATGTTCATAATTTCGCATTGCATAGGCATTAAAAGAAAGAAGTAAAGACAATAATACAGCTAAAGTTATTTTCTTCATATGAAATCCTCCTCTGTATTATCAATTATATCTTAATTCTTTCTTTAATACAACCCTCCCCTCTTTAACCTCCAAATACTTTATTGTGCAAAAGTTTTATTTCTTGTGTAAGACTCCACCCCTGCCACCATGAATCACTTAAGTAAATATCGTCACAGTCTATTCTTCCCGTGTTTATTCCACCATAAGCCAAACGTGTTCTTAGGCCATTATATTTCAATTCGATAGCCGGCCCAGCCATTCCGGGAAATGCAGGAGTAAAAATCTCAATCGTATTGTCCCTGCTATAAAATGCTCCAGACCCATTACTGGATACACCAAAATCACCAAGGTATGTGAAGTTTGGAGTAATCCAGGTACTACCAATCATTATCTGACCGGAGTTGATTGCCACGGCCCCATCATCATCCACATAAAAAGTCCCGTTTCCTATGTCAATCGTACCGCCAATGATATCAGAACCAATTATGGTGCTGCCCTGAATCACTCCCAGAAGGACGTGCAGGCCTGTATTGTCCCAGCTTCCAATCTCGTTTCCATTGGCGTTCTTGACCACAATCTTTCCATCCTTGGCAAGGCCATACCCGCCTACCTCCAGGATTCCGCCACGAATGCGGTCCGCCAGCATCTGGCCGGCAGTGATGAAATCAGCCAACAAGTTCCCGTCGATGGTCCAGGCGTTACGATAAGGTCCGTTGATGCCGGATGTTGAAAAACCGATACCATTCTGGTTTATCTGAATGATATTTGTTGCGGTCTCTTTATCCGGTGTATTCATAACCAGGATGCGCCAGGGATGCATTTTCTTGCCTGTAACCGGGTCCTGACTATCAAGGACCACATAACCTCCCAGCCCTCCTGTGATGAGGTTTGTTGCATTGGCTATCTTCCGGGCCAGTTCTTCATATGTTTTGGCCTCGGATTCCTGTACGGCTTTTGAAATACTTACCTGCTTATTCACGGTGGCACCTGTAAAGCTGCTCACTGTGGTCCCAAGGGATATGCTGCCCTTTGCCGGGTCATCCAGGTACATGTCAAGCTGGGCCAGTAACAGGTCCTTGCTGACTCCGTGAGGCTTGCTGATAGCCGTCGTGTAATATCCGACCCGGAAGCGCCGGATGTCTACCCCAGTATAGTTCAGGTCTACGGCTGATACCTTAAGCGTATCCGGTATCCCGGACACCTCCTTCAGGTATTCATTGGCCTTTTCCAGGAGCCTTGCGGGGTCTGTGATGTCTGGCCATTGGAACGTCCCCCATATCTTCCCGTATTCATCCAGCACGGCCTGTTCCGCCGTGATGTAATCCTTTCCGTCATTAACCGATGTGATATCGACCGTGCCTGTCTGCGTCTCTCCAAGCTCGTCTTGGTATTCCACATCCCCTCCATAGGGTATCATACACGTTACCACATTAGTAGCATCCTGATACTTTGTTAGGTCCAGGAGATTGAAGCCAAAACGTATCGGCTGTTCATTCTTACCGCCATAGTCGTAGGTGTAATTAAGATACTTCTTGCCGTCCCTGTATTCAACCCATATGTATCCACCATGGACGTCTATCAGCTGCGCTTTCAGTGCGTTCCAGGTATTGTCAATCTTAGTGGACTCCCGCTTAAGTTCATTGTTTTCATCGGCCACATTCACCCGGCCAAGGACAAACTGTTTCCGCTCCTCCACCTGCCCATTATGATTGTCTACCATCTGGGCGAGGAAATCATGGATGTTTCCACTCAAAGAAAAGGGGCGCTGTACGCTGTCAATGAGATAGGCCAGGCTTCCCTCGCATACCACATCTTTTGTATTATGAAAATCCGACTCATCCGACAGCACGCGTCCCTCATATATCAATATCCCATCCTCCACTACCTGGATGGATGACTTCATCTTCTTTAAGGTGTTGGAATACATATGACTGGAAGGAATGCGGAATGTAAGAGCTCCGGTCTTGTTGAGGGTAAGGGTAAGACGGGGCTCAATCACTCGCAGGTTCCTGTCCCGCTGGTCATGCAGGCAGTACGTTCTGCCGTCAATCACATTATTGATTTTATACATTACAGGCTTCCTCCCCTGTAGCTTACAGTCGCAACACCATGTCCCATGAATGTCATCACATGCTCTCCATCCTTTATCTCAATATCCGGCAGATAGTTTTCTCCCGCTTTCAGGTCAAACCTTTCACCCTCGAATTCCACCTGCATATCGGATGATACTGTAATTCTTGGCACCACCGGCATGGGTGAGCCTATAACAGTAAGCACAAGCGTCCCGTCCACGTTTTGGTTACCATATTCCTTGATTACTCCTTCCTCAAAATCGAATGGGTCCCACAACCAGTCCTCATCCGTGGCCGTAAGTTCATATTTATATGGGTCACATTCAAATTTCAGTGTCACCAGGCTGAATGCCCGGTTCTTCTTTTCATATTCACAGGTCCCGCGCCCCAGGTAATAAAACCCATTGTCCCAGTCCAGAACAATCTTCCGTTTCTTTCCATGCAGGTAGTTACTGAGCTGGCTCATACGTCCAGCCCAGTCATAATAGCTCCGGTCCTCTATGTCACATTCAATCGTAATCTTGCGGTCCTCATACCGGGTGCCGAAGTAATCCGTCATATCAAGGTAGCCATCCGCTCCCGGTATGTCAATCTTACTCTCCTTTACCGATGGGAACCCTATATTGATGGACTTAATCCGAAGGCCAAAATCATCATAGGTATGCTTCTCCTCATCAAAGGTGATTCCTAAATATTTCATTCCATATCCCTTCCTTCCATCCTTCCACGGTTCCCCAGGTTGTCATTCACGGGTTCAGATACGATGCTTCCCACATTCTTCCCGTCCATATTGACGGATACACCGTCCATAGCATTTGCCATTTCCTGTCCCATCCTGCGGTAATCCACAGCATATCCCGGACCGTATCCTTCATTCCCATAGGTGCTCGCGGGGAGGCTGGATGTACCAGTCACAGCTCCGACACCAGCCAGTGCTGCATTGATGCCTCCATTCCCCATCATGGCGCCTGCGGCCGCCTGCATTGCATTAGCAACCACGGCCTGTACCGCTGCCTGCAGCTGGCCGGACATGGACCGGATGCCCTCTATCATACTGGTGATGGACTGTTTCCCCACATCCGACATGCTGGACGGAAGCGTATCCGCGGAGCCGAGTACATTCCGGGCAATAGCCTTGAACTGTTCCAGGTTCTCGGTGGAGCCGGATGCGTCCTTGATGGCCCCTGCCATAGCAGAAACAAGAGCCACCGCATTCTGAGCCGCCGTCAACTTCATAGTCTCCAATGGCTGGTTGAGAGCCACACCAAGCTCTGTCATGGAAGATACATATTCCTGCTGGTATTTTGCCAGTTCTGCCGATGTCTCCCGCTGCATCTGTGCAATCTGCTTGGATATCTCCCCACGCATTGGCTCCATTTCTGCCACCGCTTCCTGGCGTGCAATGCGATTTTTAGCTTTGAACAGGCTCACATATTCATCCAGCTGGTCGTCACTCATTTCCGTCATAAGCTGGATTTCAGCTGCTGCTTTTGGTCCAAGCTCCTGCAATTCCTCCAGAAGGTCGTCGCCAATCCCACGGCGTTCCAGGTCCCTCAGATTCTTGCGCCACTGCTTCAACCCGTCCACCTGTGATTGCAAGTTATTAAGCAGGTCATCCGCTGTCAGGTCCGTACTGGAATCAAATGCATCGAACAACCCATACGCTGACTTAATCTGGTCTGCCCGCTGGTTGACGGCATCCTTGTACTGGTTATTGAGGTCCTTAATTCTGTCGTTCAGGTCCTTGTACGCATTCGCAACCTTGTCCGTATAGTTCTCTTCCGCTTCCAGCATCCTGTCATTCAGGTCTTTTTTGGCAGACAGGTATTCCTTATCGGCGTCAATCCTGGCCTGTGTGCCTTCTTTTGTCTGTTTGCGTACCTCGTCCCAGTATCCGGCCTCATCCGCAAGGGTAAGTCGGTTATAAACCTTATGGTTTTCCAGCTTCTTCTTGGCTGCTTCCAGCGTGGCCTGTGCAACTTCCTCCGCGCTCTTCTTGGCATATTTCTTATTGGACCGGATTCCCTCAGCGATACCAAGGGATATATTGCGTCCAACCTCGTCCCGAAACACACGCGACGGAGAATGGATGCCTAACAGGCTCTTAAGACCATCCAAGGCCGCCTCACCCACACTCTTAGCAGCGTCAATGATGGTCCCAATGGAGTTTTTAAGGCCATTTGCAATTCCGCTTACGATGTCTTTACCAATCTGTATCCAGTCAAATTCTAAAAACTTGGCTTTGACACTGGTAAATACCTGCGGCAGTTTTCCGACCAGCTCCGGGATGGCCTGTATGATTCCGGCTGCAAGTTCGCCCAGTAATTCAATTCCCTTCTGCAGGATTTCCGGGAGGTGGCTTGCAATTGTGGCGATTATCTGTATCAGTGCCTCGGCAGCGGCCCCGATAACGGCCGGCAGATTTGACAGGATACCCTGAGCCAGATGCCCAATGAGCTTGATTCCTGTCTCCAGGATTTGCGGCAGGATTCCAAGGAATACATTATATAACTTGCTTATGATATTTCCGGCATTCGTTATCAGGGATGGGGCCTTGCTTAATAACCCTTGTGTAAACTGATTAATTGCATTGGCGCCCTGTTGCAGCAACTGCGGCAGCCTTGTGCTGATTACGGATGTAAACTGATTGAACAGATTTACAGCCTGCGTCTGCAGCGTTGGCGCATTGTTCAGCAATCCCTGGACAATGCCCTCAATAATAGACCATCCAAGCGACAACAGGGATGGGACCAACATGATGATGCCCTGAACGATGGCAATAAGCAGGGAACCTCCCGCCTCCAACAATTGGGGCATATTTTCATTTAGGCCCTGTATCAACGTATCAACAAAGGATACGGCAAGTTCAATAAGGGCAGGCAGCTGCTCAACAAGTCCTGTCGCAATATCCGTCACAAGACCTGCGCCCATTTGAATAAATTGGTCTGCACTGCCTTCAAATTCCTGCCACAGTTCCTCGACCACCATCGGCACTGTTTCTGCCAGCCTTGGGATAATTTCTCCCAGGTTCTTCCCTACATTTCGGGCGACTGTGGCAACCGCGTCCGCCAGCTCTTTAGCAGTTCCAGAACCATTCAAAAAATTGTCAAAGGCTGCCTTTGCGGCGTTCATGGACCCCTCGATGGTAGTAGAGGCTTCCTTGGCCGTTGTGCCGGTTATATCAAGCTCACCCTGGATTACATGGATGGCAGAGTATACGTCATTCAGATTGCTGATGTCATATTTCACGCCAGATATTTTGGTGGCATCCGCAAGGAGGCGGTTCATTTCCTCCTTTGTTCCGCCATAACCCAGTTTCAGATTATCCAGCATCGTATAATTCTGCTTTGCGAATCCCTGATATGCATTTTGGATGGACGTCATGTCTGTACCCATCTTATTGGCGTTATCAGACATGTCCACCATTGCCATATCGGCTATCTTTGCCGCTTCTGCCGTGTCCCCGGCCACGCTCTGTAATAGTGATGCGGAAAAACTGGTGACACTTTGCATGTACTCATTGGCTGACAACCCCGCAGTCTTATAGGCATTGTTTGCATTCTCTATGACTGTCTTGGCATTTTCCTTGAAAAGCGTTTCCACGCCGCCCACATTCTGTTCCAGGCTGGCTACAGAACCTAATGCAGCCTTCGACATACCGGCAAAAGCAGCAGTGATTCCAGCGACTGAGGCTCCCAGGACCGCCAGTCCCCCCTTGGCTATCCCGCCAAGTTTGCTGATACCGCTTGAAAATCCCTTTTCGTCAACCCTTGTATCAAAATTCAGATGGCCGTCGGCCTCAAATAATTGTAAGTCAAAATGAGCCATACTACTCCTTTCGCAGTAGCACGGCTCATTGGCTCACAGATGCTAAATCCTTATTTCAAATTCCTTTCTGCACTCCTTACATTTCACATATACCCCATTGCTATGGGCTGTGTTGTCGTATAACACCGCATTTTTCCCACAATGAGGGCATCGGTACCACTTGCGCAGCAATGGAGGCTTTTCAATCTTTTTCATCATCCAAACATATCCCCTATCTCATAATCAGATGGAGCTGGCTGCGGGATGGCAATGGCCCTCTGTATCCGCTGTATCCGCTGGCGTTCCTTCACATCCTTGATATCAGCTGTGTTTGTGTTCCGGTACATTACCCGCTGCTTAAACTCTGTACCAGACGACAGGCCGTCCAAAAGGATACGAAACTTCCACCAGTGCATGTCTGTTTCCGTGAGGTCAATCTTATAGTCCTGCCGGAACCCCGATATGATGTATTTTGCATCGAACGCAAAATCATACAGCGGCTTTGGTATCACCGGCTCTAATTCCTCGTCTGCGCCCTCTGGTTCACCGCCCGTCTCTATCGTGCACTCATCCATACGAAAAAAACTCATAAGTGGCTCATGGGCATCCCCCCATTGCCAGTGTGGTATGTTTTCCAGATACATCTCCATCATGAGAGTCATCTTCTCATCCTGGCTGAGTCCGTTACATCTTATCATATCAATGAACCGCAGCCAGTCCTTGAAATCAGTCACAATTTCACGTTCCACGCCATACAGATTGACCGATTCAGGATAGGCTTCATAAAGCAAATTCATGCTCATGCACGCTGTCCCCCATTCCAGTTCTTATTTCTCTGTTGGGTCCGTCGCTGCTGGCGGTTTTGCCGTGGGACATATCGACTCATCAGCTGCCCTCTCTGCTGGACAGCCTCCTCATTGCAGCGCATACAGGCTCCCATAAAAGCAGCGTAGGCCAGGTCGCACATACCTGCGTTCATCTTTCCATCAAATAATTTCTTTGCTGTCCCGGTACCATATATGTCATCAAACAGGTTATGAAAGAGGCCACAGTATCCGCGTATCAGTTCACTGTTGCTTCCGGCCTTCTGCACCTTCTTTTCATCCTGCCCCATCCGTTCAAATGCCTTTTCATACTTTTCAGCAAAATCAGCGTCCTGCAGGTCTACCTCAAACTCAATGTTGTTATAACTCCACTTCTGGCTCATAGGCTCACTCCTTTATTCTTATGTTCCCGGTGCAGGATCCGGTGCACTGCCCTCGGTAAATGTCACTGTCTGCCATTTATCAGCGGATGTCGCTGTTCCCAGCACGGCCTCTCCTGCGGCGCGGAAGTTTCCGGAATAAATCAAGGCATCCGTTCCGTCGCCGGTTGTATCCGGTATAACGCTGTAAGCACGTTTCCGTGCTACTTTTGCGTCCCCATCTGTAAACAGGTCCACCGTTACGATTTCCACGGTCGCATCGGAACCAGTGTACTCGTTGTCCGTGATTTCGGCCAGCTTCTCATGTACTGAGTATGGGCTGTGCCGGTCAAAACTGTACCCTATCTGGGTCGCATAGCCCACCACGTCCGACCGTTCGGTGTCCTCATCCACATACTGTCTGGAATACTCTTTTGCGCTCTTGGATTCCGACATGGACGAGAACCCCTGCATTCTTATAAATTTAGGTTCTGCGGTTGTCCCCACATTCAGGAACGAAACCCGCTTGGAACGCTTAATCAGCTTACCATCGTTTAGCTTATCTGCATTTGCCATATAATCATCTCCTTATTCGTACAATAACCTGAGCTGTACCTGATACTTTGCCAGGTCCGCATCAGACCCAAACAGGTAATAGCTCGACATCAACGTGTTTGATATCACCTGACGTCCCTCCAGCATAGGCAGGATACCTTCATCATCCTGTCTTTCTACCCAGTCTGCCAGATTCTGATAAAAAAATGAATTGTCTATCATGGTCCGGGCATCCCCGTCATAGGCCTCTTTGGAGGTAAAAGAGTATTGGAACTGGTATATCTTTCCTCCATCAACATACTCCTTATAAACAGGTTCTGCCGGGATTGGGTCGAGACTGTATGACCGGCTGTCTGGCAGGTAATCAATATTAAACTCTCCATCCCTTAGGTATGGGCAGCTCATGAAATATTGTCTCAGAGCTGCAATCACTGACTCATTATTTATTGTTTGCGGCAATCCTGTTTGCTCCCTTCTGTATGGTTTCTGCCTTGGATGTTTTCATCCTCTCAAACCACAATCGTCCCCGGTTCCCACCATCCCCTTTGCCTTCATAGTACTGTTTCCTTGCATAAGGGGCCAGGTACTCAATCTTTCCACTCCCGATAACCGTTCCCAGGGTTGCGGACTTTATCATGTATCCTGTGAGCCTCGATGTAAGCGGGTCCATATACCGTAGGCACTCGGAATCAACAAAGGCCTGCGCGTTGGAAAAAGCCTCTGACTTTTCCCTTGCAAAACCAGGATTCCACTCCAGTCGGGCGGTGACGGTTCCGCCTTTCCCCTTTGTCTGGTAAACGCTTCCCCGCGGGGTCGCGATTTGGAATACGCGTTTCTGTGCCATCACACACCTCCCACACGCCAATGTTTCAGACCACCCTGACGGTTATCTGACCATGATGTAACCTTAAAAGCAGTCCGGCTCTCTTTCTGCAGGTCTGCCGGCTTTTCAATATCTGGCCCAATTCCCCTGGCAATGTAATCATCGTTTTTCAGTGTCCATGTTCCATCGGCCCCTGCATATTCTTCTGGCGGTACGTATTGACTGCCACCAAAATCAGCATGAACCGGTATCCTCACCTTATAGGCATCAGCAGAAGCAAGACCGCCGTCAGCCAGGCTGACTTTATTATCCACATAGAACCATACCCCCTTTATCATGGTACGGTGCCAGACCCGCATCCGGCTTCCAGGGTCAAGGGAAGAATTATAGACTGTTATGTCTGCATTCGTGAGCATGTCCGCACCCCACTTTCCTCTTAAGCCAGCCAGTAGGCAGCAGATACATATACACAGCATCGTAAGCTTTCCGCCTGACTGCATTTTCCGCTGTCTGCCCCTCCTCCTGCTCCACCACATATGATACGGAATAGCCGTCATTGTTTTCAGAGCGGACTGGTCCTGCCTTTCCTTCCGCCTTTCTCTGTTCCTGCTCCTGTTCTGCCATATAATACACGTCTGCTGCTGCGCAGACCGCATCCTTTACCATGTCATTTGGTATGGCAAATATGTCACCATTCGGATGAGTAAGGTATCGGATGTACGCTTCTGCCCTGCGCACAGATGCCGGGAAGGCTTCTTCCGGCATTTTCCCACCATGCTCAATCTGATAATATTTGTAATCCACATACATCCGTGACCATCCTCCTTATTCTGTTGGTGTTCCAGCCTTCAAGATAGCAAATGGGCATCTTTTGGTCTTATCCGTTTTCATGGAGTTAATCGGATTAGGGATTTCCCATCCAAGTCTCATGACTGCCCTTAACGCCACCATGTCATTCTGCATCAGGTTGTACGCAATGGAACCGTCTGTATTCTGAACAACGCCCTCCGTGAACAGCTTAAAAGTGATATCCTGACGGATTGCATATACCAGCTGGCTGAAATCGCCTGATATCATCAACGCCTTGGATTTGTCAAAGGCGCCGTTGTCGGGGAAGTTCATCGGGCTGCCATCCAGTGAATAGGTAGTTCCGTTCTGCATGTCGCTCTTAAATATCGGGTTCCCCGTCGTATCCTTCAGGCCTCTCAGTTTAGCGCGCATGGAGATATCAGCCATGTGTCCGTTGACGAAATACCCGGATTCCTCAATCTTGGCAATAATGCCTTCCTCCGCCATAATTTTATCATACAGGTCATCCCCGGTTGCAAGCGTCACGACGGAACCGGCCTTAGTGGCAGTCGTCACAACACCGTCCCTCCATGTGGATGGCTTATCCAAGTCAAACAGAACCGCACCGTCAATCACCTTGCCGAAGGCCTCAATTACCCTCGGCTTGACCTCTCCCCAGATGTCATAGTCAGAATCATCCAGGACGGCCTCAGGGATTGGTACAATAACCGCAATCTCCTCCGCTGTGATAAACTTCTTATCCCAGGCCTGCTTCGTGGTCTTTTTCGCCCCGGTATCCCCGTTGACAAAGTAGGCAATCGGGAGCATGTCAAGCACCGGCATCTTATACGTCTTGCTGGACATGTTCGGCAGTTTCCTTCCTCTCTGCAGGACTGCGGACTGTGTCACCACGCCCTGGATAATCTCCCGCGCATTCTCCTCAGGTATGAGTGATGCCGCGCCAGTCCTGTCAATAATCTGCGCGTCGCCTTCAAAAAGCTGTATATCAAATTTTCTATGTCTCATAATTCCTCCTTATCTTCTTGCTGCCATACGGATGGCGTTGTTGATAGAATCGTTCGTGTTCTGGTCGCTCCCCACTCCACCCGCCTGTGCGGAAGTCGTTACGCGGTAACTGCCCTGACTTGTGAAACGTGGGTTATCTTTCAGAAATTTCTCAGCTGCCTTTGTGAAGTCTGTTTTATCATCCACCAGCTTACCAACCTTGAACAGCACATAGTCCAGGTCATCCGGCTTTACTCCCTTATCCCGCAGCAGGTTGGAATTCTTCACCTGTTCCAGTTCCTTTAATGCATTGTCCCTTTCCTGCTCAATAGCGGACAGATTTGGTTTCTGCTTCTCCTTGTTTGTCTTATAATCAGCAAGGGCCGCCTTGACCTCATCCTCGGTCATACCCTGCTGCTGGAAATAAGATTTAAGGGCTGCCTGCTCCGCACGATGCGCCCTTGCATTGGCTATCTCCTCCGCCTGCTCAAAACTATAGGTTCCTTTGTTTCCCTCATCACCGGCATTATTCCCCTGGTTTCCCTCAGAGCCGCTTCCGCCGCCGTCCTCGAAAAGCTGTAAATCAAATAATCTCTTTTTCATGTTTAACCTCCGTTTTTAGTGCGTGAACTGTTCCGATGCTTTTTTGTCATCACGTTTTGGACATAATAAAAGCACCCCTTATGAGATGCTATATAAATCGTATACAATTATATTGCGCATTGATATGGCACAATCCCAAGAACCATGTATCAATCAAGGCCTTGCCTGTATCATTCAGCTTTTGCCATTTAACTGATACATTGCCGCTTTCCACGGTCTCAGTCAGCCGGATACCCGCTATCTCCCGCAGGCCCTCAATCATAGTCAACGTGATGGCCGATACGGCGGCACACACGATTGACTGTCCTCTCCGGCCATATCCGGCATGTCCTGATAATGACAGACCATCTCGCCTTACCTTTACTTCAATCACCTGGCAGTCCTCCTTCCTGGAGCAACCCTTCCTTGCAAATCATAATAGATTCTTTCCCGTTGTTCCTGTAATCCCATCCGCTGACAAAATGCTTTGTATTCGTCCAGCTGGGCCTGGTACTTGCAACGCGCCAGCATGATATCATCCCGAGATGCGCCGGCCTGCTGTAATAGCTTTACTTTCTGGCGCTGTGCCCTCATGTTGGTTTCCAGATACCGCTGACGCTGCGTGGCTTCATAAAGAGTATATTCTTTTCCTTTGAACACTCTTTGTCTATCCTCCTTGCGGTTCTGTTCTGCAAGCCACTTATCGCTAAACTGACGTTCGGATATGCCTGGAATGAACGCATAATACTCATGGTAACAGTTTGCACCCTGCAGGCCAGTTACAGTCCCAAGACCACACACTGTCACCAATTCCCGATAGCTCCAGACCTTTCCCTGCCATATCCGATGGGACGGCCTTGCACCAGCGTGCCAGTCAATCTCAAAATACTCCGTGTGGAGCTTCTGCGCATTCGCTTGTGATATATGGCCGGTCAGCTGTGATAATCCTGTCATGATGGCCCTGCGTGCTGCCACGTCACACCGGCTGGAATATCCGCTGGCATAATCCACAGTGCGCAGTCCTGAGTTAGTCATCTGGCCTACCACATGGCGGATAACCGTATTGTAATCAAAGGCGCCGGAAGTGATTTCCACAATGGCATTATCCAGATACTGATTATAGTAATCCGATAATGGAGAAAATACCTTCCTGCCTCCGCCCATATCCACCATGAATCCCATGGACCGGGTGATGTTATACAGTTCATCATTGGACTGCTGTATGAGGCCATTCACAAGCTGCTGTAGTTGCTCATTCTGTTCATATGGGATAAATTCCTCATTGACCTGCTCATAAAGCTCTCTTGACCGGGTGTATTGCTTCTCAACCACTTCGTCATAGAGATTAAATGTCTCTGGGTAGTCATCACCCACAGCGCTCTTAACAATGTCCTCTATGTCTTTGGTGCTGTTTCCAAGGATATAATACCGGTTCAACTGGTAATCCGCGGAAGAGGTTATCTGTCCTGTTTTCTTAATCCGCCGCACCACGTCCTCCATGATACGGTTCTCCAGGTTACGGAACTTCCGTTCCACGCCTACCGTCATGTGGCTCTCATAAGACCGGTTCATTTTATGGTATCACCCCTGTCTGCTCCGGTATCCTGGCGGCAGCCTTCTCCTCCGTCTCTCCGTACCACTTGGCACGGTATTCTGGAAGGGACATTACCCCCATGGAAACGTCTTTCCTGTCCTCATTGCGCTCTGTCTGTTTATCCTCAATGATGGAATCATCAAAGTCAATCGTGATATCCGTATCCTCATTAAGCCCTGTCACCCTTGATGCAATCCCCAGGCGGATAATAATGCGGATAAGCTCTTTCAATACCTCATCCAGTATAAGCTCATGCTTCTGGACGGACCGGTACATGTCACTGTTCTCAGATATGACCTGCGTCGCGGTCTGCACATTCCCATTTACAAAGCGGTATCGTTGAGTACCGAAACCGCATTTAACGGACAGGTAATTAAGGTCGTCGTCTATGGCCTTGCTATGGGCATCCACACGCAGTTCCATGTTGACTTCTTTAATAGCCTCGTTGGTGTCCTTAAGGTAATCCTCCGGCAGCCGGTAAAATACCGTATCGCTGGTATCAAACGTAGGATTCCCATACTTATCGTCCAATAATTCCGGAGCTACAAATATACGTTTCCGTCCCAGGTCAAACTCGTTTGCATAGGAATCATAGGTCAGGTCAACCTTTCGCAGGGTGTCAACCGCATTGGCAAACAACGCAACCCCCATAGGGTTACTGTCATCATCGTCTGCATTATTGACGATGTTCAGACGGTCAACCACGAACTGTGGTTTATCAGAACCCGTCTCTATCCGTTCAGCGAGGCCAGAAAACACCGGGAGCTGTGACCATTCATCTTTTGTAAGCTCCTTTCCTGCTCCGGTCGTGCACTCCACCACAGTATTTTCAATCACATAAAAGCCATCTTCCAAACGATGGAATTGAATCTGTGCGTATTTCTTTCTCCGGCAGGTCTTTGTGAATACAAAAGCACACTCTGTCACTTTCCCATTCTCCCAGGATAGCGGAAAGATGTTCGGTGCCTCCAGATAGTTAATTTTCACTATACCATTCAGGATGTTCCCCAGGTCATCCACCTCCGCATCAGCCAGATAGGGCACATACGCAACCGTCCCTTTGGCCGCCTTGCGTTCCTGGTATTCATTCCCCTTGGTCATGAAATTATTCTGTCTCAGGACATCCTGCACAAAAGCATCTGTCGTAGCATCTCCTATGGTAATCTTGACACGCTCATTCAGCAACAGGTCAGCCATGTCCTCACATACCTTCTTTGCCATCCCCAGGCTATGCCGCCGGCACCTCGTCCAGGTCCCCTGCCCGCCATATACGCGGTAGAAATGAAACTTTCTAACATTACTCCGGTACCAGCTGTCCCATTCCGCAATCTTGTGATAGAATGAGGCGTCAACCGTATCAATATCTTTTTTCTTGAAATACTCAAATATATTCATCCTCATCCTCCTCGTCCAATGGGTTCCTAACTGTTTCCTCGTACTCTTTTGCTGGTAAATAGGGTTTTAATTTACTCCACATTCCCATGACCAGATAACGTATAGCGTCCATACAATGGTCGTCCACTTTAACAGGTTCTTCCTTCCCGCGTTCGATTGACTTCTTGTCATACTCATAGGTCCCGAATTCATCAATTGCATTCTGCTGCCGTGGCGATACGGTCAGCATGTCAAACGCCAGGAGCAGCTGTACGCGGGAAATACCAGGTTTTACATCGTTTTCCGCCTTCCGCGTCAATATAGTATAATCGCAGTCACGGGCCTCCCTTTTGATTTCCTCGGCCAGCCCTGTTGCTGATGGGTCCAGGTATAAATAAAAATAACTGCAGGAATACGTCTCATGCAGTTGGTCCGTGAATGTAATGAAATCCTTTGCGTATACGGAAGGGCTTTTTTGTTTTCCCGATTCCCGGCCGGAATGGAAATACTCATCCAGGCCTGTAAGCCTGTGCTCATATTCATCCAGGCCAAATGCCTGGAAGGTGGTGGCATTCTGCTGCCCGTAGTCACCGCCGATACCAATAACCCTGTAATGTTCTTTTTCTGGTTTTGCCTTATGCCGGTCGGAGAACATGTAATAGATAACCTCATCCACACCTATGCTCTGTCCCAACCATACCCAGCGGTACTGTTTTTCGTCGGCCTGGCGCATGACCTCAGCGGAATTAATCAGGTCCTGCCCCAGCCAATCCGGCGGAACATCCCTGTAATCTGTGTGTATATGAATGCAGTCATCACGCTGTTCCATCTTGCGGCACCACTTATTGATAGGTGCATTCGGATTCTTCGGAGGGTTATACAAGTATATCATCTGGAAACCACCTTGATTCCCGCGGATAAAGGTCGCCTCAATGTTTGCCAGCTCATCCTCCCCTTCCCCATCGTCAAAAAACTCGGTCAACTCGTCCAGGATAACCAGTTTTATGGGCTTATCCTCATCAATGATTCCCTTTGTATCGTCAATACCATCGGAGCCAGCAAAGTACATCGTGGTACCATACTTTTTATAGGTTATCTCCATAGGGGACTTCCCAATCTTGAATGCGCTCTTTTTGACACCCAGGCGATTGATACCCCTCAGCATCTCTTTATACACCGTCTTACGCAGTTTGTTGTGATGCTTACGCAGGACAACCACGGAGCCGTTCTTATCACTGATTAGCTGATAGTCAGCCCGGACAGCTGCATAGCTGGACTTCGTGCCGGCGCGCCCGGATGTCAGTATGATGTGCTTGTGTTTTATATCGTTAAAAATCGGTAGGTATTTCGGTATCACTATCTCCGATATCCTGACCTGCTTCTTTGGGCGCATCGTTCACTACCTCCACACCATCATCCCACTCCGGGGTTGTCTCCCTGCGCATCCTCTCCGTATCTGCCTTTAGCTGCTCCATCCGTATCTTCTGTTCCTCCAGGTCTGTCTCAGATTTGGAAGTCTGTCCCAACACGTCCTTGATGGCCATGAAAGCCTTCACATCCCCGCGCATGGCCTTTTCTATCATAGCCATAGTAATTATCTCCTCGTAGGTGCTTTCGCCCCCATCAGCACGCAATATATCAGACAGGCCTTCAACCTCAACTTTCATAGTCAAAAGCCGATTCATTGTATCTCTCATGGCGGCCTTTCGCCTCCGGGCCTCCCCGGATGCCTTACCGCCTTTTCTGCCATTCTCTCGGGCTTCGCTCGGGCTTAAACGTATTAGGTTTTCATTGTTTGCCATCACCTCACCTTCCTATCTGGCTGTTTTAAGTATAGAAAAAGAGACAGCCGAAGCTGTCCCCTTAACTACCCTTGACTAATTAGTGTGCCAATAATTTGTAAAATACCCCCCACTATTATCAGCAAACAACCACAAATTACATAGGTCTTTTCTTTTTTGAATGATTCCTGCGTATTATCAAGCTGCTCACAGGTTCCAACTCTCTCAATTTTAGTGATAAGAATATTCCATAAACTAAAAATAGTCCCTACTGTACAGAGAAATATTCCCACAACACATAATAAGTCTTTTATATTCATTACATTCCCTCCCTTCGCCTTTCTCCTATAATAACTCAAAATATAGCAAAAGAAAAGTATCACATAAGAAAAGGAGGCCCCGGTCGCCCTGAGTTTCAGGCGCCGGGAATTGGGTATATAAAAGGCACCCATTGCTGGATGCCTGAATGCTTACACTTTTCTCATTTTAAATTATATCACATATCAGCGTGACAAACGTGACAATTTTACTTGACGCGCATAAATCTGGAAAATTTTTGTTTACAAGCCTCAGCAGTATACCCCTCTCCCATTGCTTCGGCTACTTCATCCCAGTTTTTTCTGTCAATACAGTAAAACTCTGTAATACGTCTTAATTCGCTATCATCAATGCTGTAAATATATTCTTCCGCATCGGCAACCATCATTTCAATCCTGGATACATGAAGCTCCTTCTTTGCTTTCCTCTCCCTAAGTCTGGCACGCTTCCGATTGATGACCGAATGGTCGTTCTCTCCACGAATCACACAGGTTCCAAGTGGTTTCTTTCCTCGTTTTCCTCTTGTCACAACATCTGTAACTTCTCTATCAAGCGGCCGCATAGACCTAATTTCTGCTTCTAAATGCCGTATTCTGCGTTCTTCATCTTCTGCCTCTTTTATCATGCTTGCATATTGTTTTAATATGCTCTTATCTGCCATTTTTGAATCCTCCTATCCTACAAAGCGTGCATGTGCCTGCCGCACGGTATCCTTACTAATAGCTGCATAGCACTTAAGCGTTGTATCAATCTTGACATGGCCCAGTACCTCCTTCACTATCTCTGCCGGCGCCCCTTTGTTAATCATATCGGTTCCCACAGTACGGCGGAACACATGCGGGGTGACCTTGACATCCGCCAACTCTTCGTCCCTCTCTTTAATTCGTTTCAGGATATTCCTAACCGTCTGGGCCCCGATGCGCCTGCATTGTCCATGTGGGGAAACAAATAAGGCTGGATTGTCGTCATTCCGATTTTGAAGATATCTCCAAAGGTGCAGGGCTACCTGACCATTGAGGCATACCTGGCGTTCCTTACGCCCCTTCCCATATACGATTGCCGTCTTACGATTAAAATCAACGTCTGACTGATTCATGCCGCACAACTCAGATACACGTATCCCTGTCACATATAACATGTCACATATTGCCAGCTCTAACTCATCCGCACATGCGCATCTCACCATTTCCCGCTGTTCTGGCTGCAGTGTGGGACCTATCCGATATTCCACCTTAGTTTCCTTAAGTTTCTTGGCCGGATTATCCGGAAGCATATCCTCCGCATAAAGGAATGAGAAAAAACTACGAATGGATATCAGCTGACTGTTATAAGTCCTGTCTTTCCATTTTCTGACCAGTTTCCCATAGGCCATGTATCCCTTAAGGTCCTGGTATGTAATCTCAGTCACATTTTTATTGATATAATTCAGCATGTTCTTAATGTTATTCTTATATCCCTTGATGCTCCCGTCAGTACATCCCTCCAGCTTCATCTGCAGGAGATATTGTTTCAAATACTCCACAGTGCGGTCCACATCCACGGAAAGCGCTGTTTCCTCCTCAAATATTTGGAACCTGGACAGGCACATATACAATATCTGTTTGACCTCATTCAGCCGTTCCTGCTCCTCAACCACCTGCGTCACGTTATCCATTACCTGCATGATTATCCGATCTATATTCACCTGTTCTGCCATCATATTGCCCTCCTCAGTCCTGGTATTATTTTCCTGTTGATTTAGCTGTCTGAGTCAGATATAATATGCTCAGACGTATTAGTTTGGCGGTGGTAGCATCTTGGCGGGTGTCCACCGCTTGTTCTTTTCGTACATACGTTCTTTCCTGTCGTTTTTTATTGCCGGGGTAATCCCCCGGCTTGTTTTATCTATACTCGTTTTACCACAATCGGTATTCTTCCCAAATCGTACCCACATCCCTTCAACGCTTGCGTCACCCTGTTCCACTCATCGGCCAGCTCTGACGCGTTCCCGTCCTCTACCCTCGCAAAGGTATATCGCTTTTGGTACAGGATACCCACATCACTGTAATGCTCTATCTGCTGCCGGTGCCGGATGCCCAGCATTACCATTAGCTCCGCTGCTCTGTACCGGCCGTCATATTGGCCACAATCATACAAGTCATAGTACACAGGTCTTGATGCCACGTACAATCACTCCCTTCGACGGCTCCCGCAGCTCCGGAACCGGGCACAGGCTGGTGTACATATAGGCCGGCGCCGTCCGGATGCGCTCCTTGATGGCCTCGTCGGCCTGAGCGGCCAGGGCCTTGCTGCGGTCGATGCGGCTGACCTTGGACTGCTTACTGCTTTTCTTTCTCATAGACACCACTGCCTCATTACGTCTGTTACCACCTTTAGGAGCTGTACTGCAAGATTCAGTCCTATATAAAATCCTGCTCCTACGATGATGCCAAAGCTGTACCATTCAAGTACCTTTTTAATACACTCCTTGCACATCTCCTGATTCTCCTTTCGTATCAAAGTTTCAGTTTTGTAGATTAAATGGTTCATGGTTTTTCCACGCTACAACGTTTGGAATCTCTTTGTTGCTCTTATCAATCCACTTGTAACCATCATAATATCCAAACTGGTACCCTACTGTGTCCGTGATATATGCTACTTCAAATCGCCTTAAAAACGGCTTTCCACTATGCGCTGCACATACCACTCTGTATTCATTTTCTGCCGGTATTCGCTCCGCCACCGGAATCCATACAGGTACGTCCTTCTGGTAAGCATCACACCAGATATCCCACTGCTCACTCGCACGTTTGAGCCTATCCAATAATACCGGGATTTCACACGGCTCCAGGCCAGTATCCTCATAGGCAGCTAATCTTATCATCGCATCGCGAAATCTATCATGCCGTATGCTTACCTCTGTTTTTTCCTCATTAATCCAATCTGTTAATCTCTCCATACCGTAGTTCCCTTCTTAAATCGTTAATTTAGTTCTCTCTTCTGTTCCAAGCATCTATACTTTCTTTTTTATCCATATCCGTTGCAGTTCCATCAGCAAGCACTTTTGCAAAACTCACTCCTGCACCGCAGTTATCACAGCAAAACATATAAAAACCATCTTCATCAAGTTTTACTTCTTTTCCACAAAATGGACATACCTCCAATTCTTCCATCTTTGTTCCTTTCTCTCAATGATTTGTCAAATGCTAATATTGATTATCGGTTACATGCTGTCCACACCATGATCAATAACCCCACATCGGCGCAATCTTTTCTCCGCACGCCGGGCAACAATAGATATTTGGATTAGGCTTGAACATCTTCTGCACCTCGCCCCGTGCTTTTAATTCCTCAATTTCTCCTGGCTCCAGGCCGATATCCTCGTAGGCTTTCAGTTTTTCTTTCTGCTGCAGTATAATCTCCTTCGCCCGCTGCAGTACCGACAACGTAAAAGTATTATCCCGTTCCGCGTTGGACTTTATTGCAGCATCCAGCTCTATGATGTCTTTTTCAAAATCTCTTTCCATCCAGGCTCCTTTCTCCGGTTCTCCCAGAAATCCTAATTCTGGTTACAACCTTTTTTCACCTTCTGAATCTCTTTCAGTTTCTCAATCAATAATCCCCGGTTTGCCTCGCAATCCCGGAAGAACTTCCCATCCCGCAGCAGATAGTACTCATGCCGGCCGTAACCATCATGATATTGGGCCTCATAGCTTCCTGGCGCATATCCATCGAATATCCTTGCGTGGTATACCTTGACCACCATGCTGGTGCCGTCCTCCAGGTCATACCGATAATACCGCTCTCCGGTCTGTTTCGTCTCAATCCATAACGGCCACGTCTCATATGCATCCACAAAGGCAGACCGTTGGTCATTGTTCTTTAGCACCGGCAGTTCCGGCTGTTCTGGCTTAGGCGGCAGATTCACGATGTCATCCAAATCGCACACATAGCTGGCCAGGGCACAAACCTTTAGTTTCAACCGGCGGATATAGATGTCATTTTCATCCACATCACATTTTAGCCCATCATTAAGCAGCTTTTTGGCACGCTCCAGTTCATCCTGGGCAATCTGCAGCTCGGTCATGGGTTCCTCCGGGTTCTGAATTTCTGTGAATTCACCATCAATCACGGTATCCTGGGATTCCGGCATACCAGGAACATCGTCTTCATGTTCTAATGCCTCATCCTCAGCGCTTCCCAAGAGGCTGAGTACTTCCTTTACGTACTTGCTCCAGGTCAAGCTCAGAAATGTCTCGCACATATTATCCTGGAAATGAATCCGTTCCGGGCCGCATTGATAAAAGCCGTACTCCGTTGACCCGCTGTCATGGGGTTCTCCGTGATTGATTATCAGCTCCTGCCTCAGCAGTTTCACGTTCCCGTCATTGGCGGCCTGCGCACACAGCTTGGACATGTGATGCTGATAGAAGTCCAGAACACATTCCTCCTGGGAAGGGATGGCTGTTTTCCCCTGTTGCACATCCGCGGCTTCCAGTAGCGGACAATCCGGCTCTGTCTTTGGGGGTTCCAGATGCTCCGGGCGCCGCTGCGAACTATAACATTCCAACTCACAGTCACCGCGCCTGACGCATTCCCAGCAGCACACCCGGCTGCAGTCCTCCCCGGGTCCCGGGATGAGCTTATGGGCCTCCTTCAGGGTGCAGTCAAATTCTGGCCGGTGGATGCACTTCCCTGACTTCTCTGGATGGGATTGTTCCGGCTCTGGTTCCGGCTGGGCTTCCTGGCGGGGCTCTGGTTCTTGCTCCGGGGTTGCGACGGTCGCAACTTTTTTCTCTTTTTTCGGCTTCAGTGCCCGGATGGCTTTAACCGACATATCCGGGGTGACCTGCTCCTGCAGCTCCTCCTGCATAGGTATCATCTCTATCAGCTGGCTGACATTGTACGACTCATACTGTCCCTCCAGCCTCGGCAGTTCTCCTGGCTCTACCGGGATGCCGAATTTATCATACAGGTTGATACACCTGGACGCCCAGGACTTGTCCTTGCCGTATTCATCACCCAAAAACTCGTTAAAGCTGTCATAGCCCTGTCCCTGCCACAGCTTTTCATCCCGGATGATTTTCAGGTAATAACCGAAGCCTACAAAACCATTTTTGATATCCTTGTAGGCTATATTGGCCAACCGCCTGGTATCTATAAAGGTCAATCCCGTTTTCTTAACTTCCTCCATCACGTTTCCCCTTTCACTTTTGCTATCCTTGCCTTAAGGGCCGCAAGCAGGGAATCCTGCGTAACCTGCTTATTCTGTAACGCAGCCATGACATCCTCATCCATCCCCCCGGATACAATCAAGTGGTGGATAATAACATTATCCGTCTGTCCCTGCCTGTGCAGCCTGGCATTTGCCTGTTGATACAGTTCCAGGGACCAGTTGAGGCCAAACCATACGATGATGTTTCCACCCGCCTGGAGGTTGAGTCCGTAAGCGGCACTTGCCGGATGCGCCAGGAGCACATCTATCTTCCGCTCATTCCACTGGCTGATTACGCCCGGCCCCTTAAGCTCCGCTACCCTAAGTCCCTTCGGAAGGCACTTGATAATACGGGACTTGTCATGCTGGAAGTTGTAGAATACCAGTATCGGTTTCCCCTGGCTGCCTTCCACAATCTCCTTGAATGCCTCCAGCTTCTCTCCATGGACCTCCACTGCATTTTTGTCATTGTCATATACGGCCCCATTACAGAACTGCAGGAGCTTACCGGAAAGCACCGCTGCTGACCCGGCATCCAGCGTGGCTTCGTCCACTTCCAGAAGCATCTCACGCTCAAACTTCTCATATGCTGCCTGCTCTCTGGGATTAAGACGCACATGTATTACATTGTCAATTCGCTCTGGAAGCTGCAGGTAATCCTTTGCCTGCAGACTGATGCAGATGTCGGATATCCGCTGTTGGATAATCCGGTCTGCCCCTGGAAGCGGCGCGTATGAAAAGATGGTATCCCGGTTTCTGGATGCTGGCGAGAAATATTCTTCCCGGTACTGCCCTATCCTTGTCCCCAGCCGCCGTCCCTGGTCAAGCAGGTATATCTGGGACCACAGATCCAGAAGGCCGTTTGGCGCCGGTGTACCGGTCAGCCCATAAATCCGGCGTATGTGGTTCCTCACCAGGCACAGGCTCTTGAAACGCTTGGCCTGCGGGTTCTTGAAACTGGACAGCTCATCTATGATTACCGTGTCAAACGGCCAGGCGTTGCGGTAATGGTCCACAAGCCACTGCACATTATCCCGGCTCAGCACATACACATCTCCCGGGGTATTAAGGGCCTTTATCCGCTTTTCCCTGCTGCCCAGCACGGGGATAATCCGAAGCAGTTTCAGATGGTCCCATTTCCCGGCCTCTCGGGTCCAGGTATCCTCCGCCACTTTCTTGGGCGCTATCACCAGGGTTTTCCCGACCTCAAACCGATTGTACCGCAGGTCATTGACGGCCGTCAGCGTGATAACGGTCTTACCAAGCCCCATGTCCAGGAACAGCCCCAGGGCGGGGTCCGCTATCATACGGTTAATGCAGTATCTCTGGTAGTCATGCGGCACGAACTTCATTTCACGCTCCCTGCTCCCAGGCCTATCAGCTCAATTACCCTAAGGACGTCCCTGGTATGGTCCAGAACTGTGACGAAACACCCCAGTTCCTTTAGCCGCTTCTGCTGCCTCCGCTGCAAGGGCGTTGGTTTTTTACCCTCTTGCTTTAATTCTACGAACCCGATCCGGCCTCCGGGGAGTATCACCAGCCTGTCCGGCACGCCGGCATTACCGGGGGAGACAAACTTGAATGCGATACCACCACACTTCTTGACTGCTTCCGTGAATTTCTTTTCAAGCTCTTTTTCAAGCATTTTGACGCCTCCTTTTTATCCCTTGGCAACAACGGGCTACAGCATTCTCTATATATATATACGCGTATGCGGGCGCAGGGGTATTATATATACATTACCCTTTATTTTATATTTTTATATATAAGAATGTTGCTACTGTTGCTTAAGGGCTTAAGCCTTGAAAATCAAGGGATTTTACAGCAACATTGGATTGTTGCATCCTGTTCCCGTTGTTGCCTTTTACAATTTTTGGAATGTTGCCGAGCAACAATCTAATCTTGCCTCCTGGCTTAAGACATATCCCCTCTGTTTTCCATAGTATGGGCCGAATGGAATGGCTCCGGAGCTCCGTTCCCATCCAGACAGACCGGATAGTATGCTGTTGATTTCATGGGCATCCGACTTCTTCATCATCTTCAAATCCCCATAAAAGCATTCGCACCATATCTCTGCTGCACACACCCTGTCGCGCGGCAAAAGCAGGTTCTCATCATAATCCCGCCCCGCAAAGTTCCAGAACTCTCTCCTGGCTGCCAGGTCCTTCCGGCTCCAGTCTACCGGTATCTTCCTGCCCAGGAACTCCCGGATGATACCCTCCTTAGGATTGCTTTCCTTATGCTCCTCCTGCTGGCGTACCGCTTCCTCCGCCACGGCTCCCTCCAGAAACAGCTTCTCGCCGCACTGCCATCTCATAAAGGCCTCCGCCCAAATCTGGTCCACTTCACCTGGCAGCTGCTCAAACACATTTTTTCTGCTGGGGATTTTTCCAAGGTCAATCGGCCAGAACCGCCTGTTGCCTGTCTGGTCTTTCAAAAACTCTTTGTCATTGGTTGTTCCTACGATGATGCAGGAACGCGGAAATGGCTTCGTCCGCCTTCCGTACGGCTCCCTGTAGACATCTTCTGTTTTACTCATGAACTGTTTGACGGTGTTCATCTCTGACTTATTCATACCGGCCAGTTCCCCGGCTTCTATAATCCAGTATCCCTGGATCAGCTCCGCCGCGTCCTTCCCTTCAAAGGTTGCCAGGCTGTCTGAGTACCAGTCCTTGCCCAGGAATCGGAAGAACGTGCTTTTCCCTACGCCTTGGGCGCCGGACAGTATCAGCATACAATCAAACTTAATCCCGGGCACCATGGCCCTGGCAACGGCGGCAGCCAGCGTCTTGCGCGTGGCATCCCTTGTATAGGTACTGTCCTCCGCCCCAAAATAATCAGTCAGCAGAGTATCAATACGCGGAATACCATCCCAGACCAGCCCGGTCAGATATTCCCTTATCTTATGCTGCTTATGGTTTGTCGCATATACAGCCATTGCATCATATATCCTCTCTTTCCCGGTTATCCCGTATACTTTCTCTATATAATGCCTGAGCCCTGAGTCATCCTCGTCCGCCCAGGCTCTCAGCTTGTAATTGTCCTTTGGCGCCTCCCAAGGCATGGCCTGTCCAACAACCGCCCTGTTCGCGAACTCATCATGCCAGAACCGCCCGTTCAGTTTTGGGTCATGGTTCAGTATAATGAGGACATTGTCGATGGTATTGAGGGGCTGCCCTGTCCGTGAGCTGCACTTAAGCTCTCCCATCCATTCAAAATCCGGGACGCCCTCTGTCTCCCCCTGGACCGGCTGTGAAAAGTCCTCCTGAGCCTTCCTGTACCGCTCCAGGGCCATTGCCTTGGATACCGGCTCCTGCTGCAGGGCAAATTCACACATGGCCTTAAATGATGGCAGCTGTGTCACTGGGGTTTCCGGTTTCGCGTCATAATCCTCCTCGTTGAATTTATGGAGGCGGACCAGGTCGAACGCGTTGCAGAGTTTTCCGCTGGCCGGATCCGTGGCGTGGTGGCTGTATAGGAAGTTGCCGCCGTCATATAATACGGCACCACCCATGGTTGAGCCCTCGCTGTATGTATACCGGCCCTCCCCGCAGGGGATGTACGCATCCGGTATAAACTGTGCGATGGCTTCCGTCACATCGTATGCCCGGCAGAACGCACCTACCACCCCTTGCTTTTCCAGCGGGTCACCCTGTTTCTTTGCCGACCGGTCGCGGAGCTTTGCGGCCCCCGGTACCTCAGGCCATTCCGCCACGTTGCGCCAGTTTTGGTAGAGCCTCAGAACCCCGTCCTTTGACAGGAATGGCTTATCCCCATAAAGAAATACATACTCGCTGTCCGCGCTGCAGCTTGGCCAGTACATGAGCCGGACCGGCTCGAACGTGGTCGGGTCAAATATCTGTATCCCCAAGAAAGCCGCCACTTTCCGGGCTATAGGCTCATATTCGTCCGCCGTGCATGCCACGTCCAACGGAAGGATGATACGCAGCCTGGGGGCCGCGCCCTCATGTTTCCTTGTGGAATATACAGCATAGGAACACCCCAGTGCCTCCACAGCATTCAGAACTGCCTGTGTCCCTCCCGGAATGATGTTGTCCGCATCCAGTGTCACCAGGTGCCTGTCACCGGCGTTCTCATTCCTGCGGGCCTCCCCGTTCAGTTCCCCGCCGACAAAGCCACCGACATCCTTTAATTCATCCTGACGCGCTTTCGTAAGCCCTTTATATTCCGCAAAGGTTTCACCCGTGCGTTCCGGCCTGGATATCCGTTGGACGAAATCCGACCACAGGAGCTCCTGCCGGTGCCAGGACATGGCTTTCCTGCTCGTGCCTACTGATATTCTGATTTTCCTGTCATTCACGAACATAAGCCTACTCCTTTTTGTAATAATCTCCTGTGAATCCATCCGCATTCAGAGGAAGCCCATCAGCCCATGCCGGAGGCCTGCACATGAGGCTTATTGCCTCCTCCAGACTCTGCCTGCCGCCCTTGGGAATTTCCAGTATCACCTCGTCATGGATATGGAAGTTAATCCGGTACCCTGCCGTATGCAGGTTCACCATGGCGTTGGCCAGGCAGTCCCTGGCTACCGCCTGCACGATATTCTCTGTCAGCTTGCCCCCATAGGTAGGCAACAGTTCCCACTTCCTGTTTTTCTGGTTCTGCCCCATGAAATAGATCCGTTTAAAGTTCCTCTCGTCCGGTATCATCTGGGGTTTTAGGTAGAACAGCTTCCGGCCGCTTGGGAGGGTTACCATCATCCGTTCCGTGTCCCTGGAAAAGGAAATGCCGCATGGAAGGGATGATATCACACCATACTCAATACATTCCGCCGCATGGCGCTCAATGCTGTACCACAGGTCCACAATCCGTTTATTGGATGCCCTCCAGCGCTGTACAATGTCTGGCAGTTCTTCCTCCTGCAGTCCCATCCGGATGGCCCCCATCTGTATCAGGGCCCCTGCAGCTCCCTGGTATCCCAGGGCCAGCTCCGCAACCTTGCCTTTACTTCGCAGGGCATACTCCGGATTGCCCTTTTTTATCTTTTCTATCGGTACCCCGAACATGGTGCTGGCGGACGCCTCGTAAATCTTCCCATGTGTCCGGAATACCTCCAGGCGCCACTCTTCCCCGGCCAGCCAGGCAATCACACGGGCCTCTATGGCAGAAAAGTCCGCCACGGCGAACTCACAGCCATCTCCTGGCACAAAAGCCGTACGGATGAGCTGGGAGAGCGTGTCCGGCACGTTCCCATAAATAATCTTTAGGGCATCTATCTTCTGTTTCTGTACAAGCTCCCTGGCCGTATCCAGGCTGTCAATGTAATTACGCGGCAGGTTCTGCACCTGCACGAGACGGCCTGCCCAGCGCCCCGTCCTGGCAGCTCCATAGAACTGCAGGAGCCCCCTTACACGGCCATCCGCGCACAGCGCGTCCTTCATGGCCTGGTACTTTTTTACAGATGTCTTGGCCATCTCCTGGCGTATCCTGAGCATTGCCTGCACGTCATCGGTTGCGGAATCCTGCGCCAGGAGGTCAGCCACCGTCTGCTTGTTCAGGCTCTCGATTTCCACTTGAGCATTATCTATCACCCATTGTTTAAGCTGGGCCACGCTGTTGGGGTTGTCCAGTCCTGTGATATCCCTGGCCTTTTCCGTCAGCTCCTCTGTCATCTGCCCGCTGACCGCAAGGGCGCCGTCTATCAGATCCGTATCAAGCGCCACACCGCCTATATTAATTGCTTGGTCTATCACCCACAGCTGATGCTCAAATGCAGGGACCGGGTATTCCGCCAGGCGTTTCTTTATCTCACGTTCGGTCACCACATCCTGGCCACAGTATTCCTTAAACAGCTTCCACTTCTCCAGGTCGTGCTCCGGAAGGTTCCTGGTCCTCCCACCGTTCCGTTTCGTACGGGCGCATGGGGTACAGAAATGCTTGATCAGGGCCTTGCCTGTTGACAGTTTACGCTTGTCTTCGGGAAATTCCATGGCCCTGCCGATGGCATCCAGCCCTCCTGCATATCCGCAGTACCATGCATGGACCATAGTGCATTGCCATTGCTCCAGATGTGTCTCAAAGAACTTTCTGAGGCAGTAATATTCAAATGCTGCATTGAATGCCGTCTTCACGACTTCGGGCCTGTGCAGATCCATGACTGTGTAATACGGGATTTTCTCCCCCCGTGCCAGGTCTACGACCTGTACCGGATTATCGTCATAAGCATAGGCAAACAGAAGGATTTCAAAATCAGGGGACTGTACATATTTGTACAGCCCTGATTTCCGGATATCTACACTGCTATATGTTTCTATGTCAATACTTAGGGTCCTCAAATCCCCATCACTCCCCCGGCTGGCAGCGGCCTTCCCGTCACCGGGTCAATCGCCTGCTGCTGTGGCACCCCGCCTGCAGGAGGGGCGTACCCTATGGGTGCCGCCGTATATCCCGGCATCATCCCGGGAGGGCCAGCCGGCGCGCCCCCAAAACCGCCGGCTGGCTGCTGATAAGCCTGAGCCTGGTAGGACGGCGGCTGATATGCAGGCTGCCCATACCCGTTCGTGGCTGCCGCGGAACCTGCATACGCATTGGACCCGCCGAAGTCTTCTTCTGCTGTCGTCCTGCCGGACAGGGGGTCCCCGTCGGCAATCTTCTGTATGTTGTTAAGTCCGCATCCCACTCCACGGTTACCATTTGTATTGTATGGATAAAAATTGACCGTTGCCCGGGCATAGCAGCCGGAATAAAATGCATTTGGGTCAAGGATTGGCTGGATGTTGATATCCACCACGGAAGGCCTGGTCCTGCTTGATGCACGCAGTACCCAATGGCCCCGGCACTCCTCTCCCCAGGGCTCTCCGTTCTGTTTGGTCCCGTCACCGTCATACAGGGGCATAGAGGGTCTTGCCGGCATCTGTCCACCAAACGTTTTCTGTAGTCCTTCCTGCAGGGCCCGGTTCATTTCCGCTACAACGGCATTGTATGTATTCACATCGGATTTTGGGATGAGCATAGTTATCTGATACTTGGCCTCCCCACCACCTGGCGGTGTAGACGGCTCAAACACATGGGCGTAACTTGCCCTGAATCTTCCAACTAACATGTTTTTTCTTCCTCCTTATATTGATTCTCCCCACCGAAATCCTCTTGCGGGGTAGTGTCTTTTTGGTATGGCGGACGTTTGTCCCCCTTAGGTGCAAGCGTGGGTTTTCCTTTTGGTTTTACAATAAATGGCATAAGGATTGTGTTGAAGTCATCCTTATTGATCAGTTTCTCCGCCTCAGTCAGAGTTACCGGAATCCGCTCGTAAAACAGGGCCTTCTTATATCCGGCCTCCACCAGCGCGGCATATGCCTTATCTGGGTCGGGGAGCTCCCGGTTGCTCCTGCCCTCCACCAATTTCCACCCTGGAACATCCTCATCCGCCAGCAGTTTGTCGAGGGCGGCCGCGCGGACCTTCTTGATCCAGGGTGCTGCGAATTCAAGAAAGGGAAGGATTGAGCCAATTTCACCATTGGTCAGGAGCTCTGCGGGTATCATCTTCCCTGTAATTGGGTCCGTATGTTTCTGCAGGGCCGCCATGTTTTCCTCCATCCGGAACCGGCAGGTTCCCGCGGCAGGGCAGAAGCAGTCATCACACCAGGAGCCCTGCCTAAAATCTCCCTTGCCTTCCCAGGCCAGTTCCGCTGCAGGCTTTACGGTCTGCTCTGACCAGGTTTGGAGCTGGCTGGCTACAAGTTCCCATCGGGAGAAGTTCTTTGTCCGCGGCTGCACAATATGCAGGATGACCCGTTCTACAGGAAATACGATTCCGTACTCAGCTATAGCCCCGACCGCATACAGCATCATCTGCGGATTTTCCTCCGCACTGACTGTAATGCCCTTACCATACTTGAAATCCACCACATGGCAGTCTGTACCGCTCAGAATGATACAGTCAGAGAAGCCGTAGCCATCCCGGGCGACATGCCCGTAATGGACTTCCTTTTCAATCACAATCTTAGGCGGCACAGGATAGCTGTAGGCTATCTTCTGTATGTAGTCCACATATTCGTCTGTATAGCGCTCCATCTCAGGGTCATACTGCCCGTGCTTCTTTAATTGATTGTGTGCAGTTTTAAATGTCTTTTCTGGCATCCCCGGCTCAATGAATAATTTCCGCAGCTTCAACTCACAGATATCGTGAGCCAGCGTACCTTCTTCCGCGTAGTCAGATGTTGATTCTGGAAATGCTTCGGACAGTCTCGCAGATGGCGGGCAGTTTATCCACCGTTTGGCACTGGATGCCGACAACAACGCGTGTTTCCTCTCTTCTGCCATTAGATGTTTGCACCTGCCCCTCTCAACTGCGTCACAAGTTCCGGATACCGTTCAACCGGCACTTGCATGAGGGACATTGCGCCAAACTGTCCCAGTATCTGCATCACATAGTCCCGCTTGCCCTGGTCGATGAGTCCAGTCAGTGCAATGGCTATCTGGTCCTGGGTATAGGATTGTGTGGTGGCTGTCGTTGGCAGTGCTCCCTGTCCGGCCTGTCCCGTGAAGGGCTGTTGGTATTGCATCACGCCTGGCTGTCCTGTAGCAGCTCCAGGAATACCTGACTGCTGTGGCCCCGAAGCTGCCGGTCCTGGGTTCTGATAGTTCCCAGCCATCTGCGTTGACTGCGGGCCGGCAGGAGTAGATTCACTAAAGGAAGCAGTCACGCCTCCCTTTCCTAACGCCTGCGCCAGGTTATTGATTGCCTGTGCGATTGTATCAAGTCCTGTAATATTAATGTTCATGTTTGCCATCTTCGTTTTCCTCCGTTTTCATATTCATGGTTTCCGTTGTATTCTCTTCCCTGCAGGAGCATTTCTCCCCCGGGTCAAGATAGGCCCCACAATGAGGGCATCGGATATAGTAGCTCATGCGGCGTGCCTCCTTTTATGGTTGATTTTTCCGCCATAATCCATTACAATAAGGGTGTGCTAAACTATTTGTCCATGGGCCTCTCGCGGTTGCCGCCGCTGGGGTCCATCTCTTTATAATCTTTCAAAACATTAACCCATGCATCAGCAGGTAAAGCGGGGTCATTGATTGCGCGTCCTATACCGTTAATAATGCAGGCGGAAGCATATTCCTCTCCATATTCCGCACACCATTCATGTAACAGGTCCACAATGGCCTCTAAATCATCCTTCTTTTTCATTGTCCTAACACCTCCCTGTTCCTTGACATAGACAGACTTGGTATCGTTGTCATATACCAGCCTCAGTGTGTTACCGAGGCCACCATACTTACGCATCGACCATTCTTACCTCTCCGCCATCATATACCACTTGAAAATGGTCCCCATTGACATCTGTAATGATTGCCTCGCGCGCTCCAGTAAAATCCAATCTGGCATCTAGGCCAGGAAATTGATTGCTCATCCATGTACGAATGGCATGTTCCGCTATTGTCTTAGCTCTCATTGGCTTGTCCCTCCTTTCCATGCTTGTCCTACAGGGCCGCCCTTAGGCGGTGTCCTCTCGCTTCTGAATTCTTTCATCACGGTACTGTTCCAGGAATCGGTAGAACATTTCCGTATTCTCGGTTCTTTCTACTTTAATGTCCTCCGGGTTCGTGTAAACTTTTCCGTCATAGGTTGTTATGATTACGTTTGCCATATCACCACCCCTCTCTGTTAGATTGTATGTGGTATTGGTTGTACTTCTTACGTTGTCCGTATTGTCTTTTTCCTCCCCCTGTCCTATACTGTACTTACAGGCGTTGCAGCGCCGAGTATTTAGTGAAGGAAATATTATTATGGAATTAACAAAAGACGCTGATAAACTTTGTTGTGGCACTTACAAATCCTATCTGGCCCAAAGAAAAGCTGGTATTTCAAAAGCAAATGCCAAACATTTCGCATTCGATTTTTATAAGGAAATTCCTGTTCTGTCATTATGGTCAGAGGATGACATTGATGAAACTCTAAACGAATTAAAACGCGCCGGATTTATTAAAAAATATATTGACGGCGGATTTCAACTTCAGGACAGTTTCATCATTTACATGGAAAATCGTTTTAAAAATGGATTAACTGAGGTCACGGATTTTATATCCAAACTCATTCCCTAACTTTCTGCCCACTGGTTCCTACATAGAATTCGTCCTTAGACACTCGCAGGAACCAGTGGCTTCCCTCACACGACAGTTCTAATCCGTTTATCATTTTCATAGGTTCTCCGTTTAATTCAAAAATCCGTTTTGATAAATCAATATGAATAGAGTTAAACAACTTCTCCACCTTCATCTCACCTCGCTTCCTACTCGCTTGCCAATGTGCCGGGGCTAGCCTACCTTTTGGGGCTGGACTTTGTTCTTATTCTCTGTCTGCCGGTCCAGCAGTTCTTTCGCCGCCAGAGCATCAACACCAGTTTTGACTATTGTGATGCTTGACATATCCATCAGCCTCATTTTATTTACCATGTCGACGATGGCCTGGTCTTTCTGTGACTTCATGTTCTCACCTCGCTTTTGTTTTGTATCTTATGGCACTATTATATATGTCAAGAAGTTTTTTGTTGACAACGACACTTTTTTTTGATACACTACAAGTGTGAATTTTAGAAAAAAAGGAGGTGATTGAATGGAGGAAATAAAAGATCGTATAAAAAAAATACGAAAAGAAAAGAAAATGACACAGGAGGATTTTTCAAAAAAACTAGGTTTAGCCAGAAACAGCATAGCCAATTATGAAATTGGCCGCAGGGAACCTACAAATGCAATTATTGTTTCTATATGTCGGGAATTTGATGTAAATGAGGAATGGCTCCGAACCGGAGAGGGAGAAATGTTCATACAGATTCCAGAAGAAGATGAAACAGCCGCCCTGGTCTATGACCTTCTTGGACCCGATAAAGAATCATTCTACGATATAGTCCTGGAAACTATTAAGGCTTACAAGAAACTTAGTCCGAACTCGCAGAAAGTAATAAACGAATTGATGGACAATGTCATTGCCAGTATAAAAGAAAAAAGCAAGGACTAATGCCCCTGCTTTTTCTTATACATTTTAATAAAGGTACATAGCTGGTTTAGAAATCGAAAATCGGTTTCGTCCATTCCATTAATTTGCTGAATAATATACTTCTTCAGATTTTCAATACTCATAATATGTACCACCCTTTCCCATATAGTCAGTTTATCGACTATGTTATACTGTATGAACGTTATATTTCCATTATTTACCTGCTGTTTCCGCATTTGTCCGCTATAACGGACAAATATCGACAAGCGTCTATTATGTACCCCCGTTTAGGGGGTTATGCGGATTGAAAACAGGTCAGCTGGTTTAACGTCCAATGCAAGGGAAAGGATGCATATGGTGCGTAATGTGGGATTGGCCTTGCCATCTTCAATCTGGTTGATTTGGGTTTTACTGATTCCTGATAGCTCCGAAAGACCACGGTCTGTAAGGCCTGCTTTTGTTCGGAACTCATAAAGATAATATTCAATTGTGAATTGTGGAACCATGAGCGTGTACCTCCATGCGAATAGTATCCGCAGTAGCAGTGAAGGTCATACACAAACTTAGGTTTGATTTTTATTATATCAGAACGTATGTTCTGTTTCAAGTATCAATCTATAGAAAATACTATTTCACAAGGAGGGGACATCATGAAATTTGGATTGCGCAAAATTAGCCCCATGAAATCCCTAAAGGCCAGGACCACCGGACGAGCAAAAAGAGCGGTAAAAAAAGCATTAATACCCGGATATGGGAAGAAGGGTATGGGGTGGATAAAGAATCCTAAAAAGGCCGCATATAACAAGGTGTATAAAAAGACTTCATTTAGTCTTTTTGATTTATTTAAATAACAAAGGAAGAATTAAGGATGGCATTTGGTATGAAAAACATTTTACAGGGTGGGTTGGCTGCAAATTACAGCGAGGCATCCGTGGAAGAACTGAACAAAGAGTATGGTATGTATCTGATGGACGAAGAAACCATAACCATGGGGTTCAAATTGGTACGTGATGCTCTCATTTTTACAGACAAACGAATCATCATGACTGACAAGCAAGGAGCTACTGGCACCAAAATGAGCGTCAAATCTATCAACCTGTTTTCCGTTGTAAATGTTCAGATGGAGACTTCTGGATTTGGATTCGATGATAGCGAGCTGACTTTTACATATATAACGACACCAGAGCTTAAAGGACACCATATAGAATATGCTTCGCACAAACTGGAGTTTCCTAAAAAATACAATGTACAGTCATTATATAAGATCCTCCAGGAACTGGCCTACGAGAACTGTTTAAAAATTAATAATTTAAACTAAAACGAAAGGGCCCCTGTGCAGCAAACACAGAGGCCCAGCCTTACCAATGGTGTCACGGTTCCCATGATAAGAAATGTTAAGTACAAGACATAGTATATCATCTTTCCGGACACCGGGCAACCATATGTGTAATTTTACGTCAACCGAAGAGTATAGTTAAATATGAGGAGAGATTAATATGATTAAAGGCGCATGTTATGTCCGCGTATCCACGGACAATCAGTTGGAAAACTATAGTATCGAGGAACAGACCGACCGTTTGAAGGCATACTGCAAAGCAAAAGATATTCAGATAGTCAAGATATATACCGACGGCGGTTATTCCGGCGGAAATGTCAATAGGCCTGCCCTGCAGCAGATGCTCCAGGACATCGACAAAGGATTGATAGATTCCGTCATTGTTTACAAGCTTGACCGCTTATCTCGGAGCCAGAAGGATACCCTCATGTTGATTGAGGATTGTTTTCTTGCAAAGAATGTGGATTTTGTTTCTGTGAATGAGAATTTTGATACCTCCACCCCATTTGGCCGGGCCATGATTGGAATACTGTCGGTCTTTGCCCAGCTGGAGAAAGACCAGATTACGGAGCGTTTTACTATGGGGCGCATCGGCAGAGCCAAGAATGGATATTTTCATGGGGGCGGTAACGCTCCGACCGGCTATGATTATATTGATGGGGAGCTTGTAATAAATGATTATGAGGCCATACAAGTCAAGGATTTGTATAATCGGTTTTTAAAGGGGTATCCCATACATAACTGTTGGCAGTATATGCAACAAAAATATGGGGGATGGAGCAATGAGGTCTCAGTCCGGAATGTCCTTAAAAACGAACTGTATATTGGAAAAGTAAAGTTTAAAGGGGTAGCCTATCAAGGCAATCATCAACCAATCATATCCGAAGAAACATTCCAGCAGGTGCAGGACCTGTTTAGCAGCTCCAGGAGGGCCTCTGATACCTTCAAGCGGTCTCCGTTTAAGGCGAGCACCCTTCTTTCCAGCCTCGTCTATTGTGGTAAGTGTGGGGCACGGTTCCACGGTGAGCATGGTAATTATTCTTGCTATAGTCGTACCAAGGGAGATAAAAAGTATATTGTTGACCCCAACTGCAAGAATAAAAAATGGAAGATAGAGGAATTAGACAGACTGGTGTTAGATTACATAATGCGTTTAGACTTTTCTAAATTAAAGAGTGGACACCCTGTTCCTGTCCCGGTCACAGATTATTCAATCCGCCTGAATGAGATAGATAAGCAGATTGGAAAACTGATAGACCTGTATCAAGTCAGCGGAATCCCAATCGAAACCATACAGGAAAAAATGGATGTGCTTAATAAAGAGAAGGAAGCACTACTGAATATATCAAAACCCAAAAATGTGCCGGTAACAACTCTTGCTGAAATGATAACCGCAAGAGATACCTTGATGTCGCTTTCTGATACAGGAAGCTTGGATGAAAAAAGGGCCTGCCTGACTATGATTATAGACCGCATCATAATTGATGATGATAATGTCAATATCAAGCTAAAGCAACTATAATCTAATTTACAAGTTTACTAACACCATGTGTATGGGATTCGGATGCAACGCAGCGGGCATTGTGGGATGCCGTATCATTGATTCCCCCAGAGAACGGCTTATTGCCATGATAACCAACAACTTTGTGCCATGCAACGGAAGGTTTCCCACACTCATCGCCATCATCTCCATGTTCTTTGTGGGTGTATCCGGAGGCGCCTTTGACTCCATGCTGTCAGCCCTGCTCCTGACCCTGTTTATTGTACTGGGCGTATGCATGACCTTTGTGGTCTCCAAAGCCCTTTCCATGACCGTGTTAAAGGGAATTCCCTCTTCCTTCACCCTGGAGCTGCCTCCTTACCGGCGTCCCCAGATTGGCAAGGTGATTGTCCGTTCCATCTTTGACCGGACCCTGTTCGTGCTGGGGAGGGCCATTGCGGTGGCTGCCCCTGCGGGCCTTTTAATCTGGGTCATGGCAAATGTACAGGTAAACGGCATCACCCTGTTAGCCCATTGTTCCGGTTTCCTGGATCCCTTTGCAAGGCTTCTTGGAATGGACGGAGTGATTCTGATGGCATTTATCCTGGGGCTTCCTGCCAATGAAATTGTAATTCCCATCATTATCATGGCCTACATGGCCCAGGGAAGCCTTCTGGAATTTGACAGCCTGGCACAGCTGAGGGAATTGCTGGTAAATAACGGCTGGACCTGGATTACCGCTGTCAGTACCATGCTTTTCTCCCTGATGCACTGGCCCTGCACCACCACCCTTCTTACTATCCGAAAGGAATCAGGCAGTTTTAAGTGGACAGTTATGTCCTTCCTGGTGCCTACGGTCTGCGGAATCGTGCTGTGCTTTGCCTTTACAGCCGTAGCCCGGATGTTTGTATAAAAAGAGCTTCCCCGCACATACGGCAGGAAAGCAAAAAGGATGGGACAGCAGCACACATATTCCTGTGCTGTGTCCCATCCTTAATTATACTTTATCAATCAAATATCGTGTCTGGGGGATTAATACATTCCGCCCATATCAGGTGCTGCCGGGCCTGCCGGAGCCGGCTCCTTGATGTTTGCAACAACAGTCTCTGTTGTCAACAGTGTGGAAGCAACGCTGGTTGCGTTCTGAAGTGCGCTTCTTGTAACCTTTACAGGATCCAGGATGCCTGCTTCAATCATATCCACATACTCTTCCTTGTAAGCGTCAAAGCCGTGGCCTACAGAGGATTCTTTTACCTTATTTACAATAACGGAGCCTTCCAGTCCTGCGTTGGCCACGATGTGGTACAGAGGAGCCTCCAGAGCCTTTAAGATGATTCTGGCGCCGGTCTTCTCATCGCCTTCCAGTCCGTCAGCAACACTCTTCACTTCTCCTGCTGCGTGTACATAAGCAGAACCGCCGCCTGCGATGATGCCTTCCTCTACGGCTGCTCTTGTGGCGTTCAGCGCATCTTCCATACGAAGCTTAGCTTCCTTCATCTCTGTCTCGGTTGCAGCGCCAACACGGATAACGGCTACACCGCCTGCCAGCTTAGCCAGACGCTCCTGCAGCTTCTCTCTGTCAAAATCAGAGGTGGTTTCCTCGATCTGCTTGCGAATCTGGGATACCCTTGCGGAAATGGCATCCTTGTCGCCCATGCCGTCAACGATGATGGTGTTCTCTTTCTGAACCTTAACGGATTTTGCACGTCCTAACTGCTCCATGGTTGCATCCTTCAGATCCAGGCCCAGTTCCTCAGAGATAACAGTGCCGCCTGTCAGGATAGCGATATCCTGCAGCATCTCTTTCCTTCTGTCGCCGTAGCCGGGAGCCTTCACAGCCACTACGTTGAATGTGCCTCTCAGCTTGTTTACAATCAGGGTGGTCAGTGCTTCGCCTTCCACATCCTCAGCGATGATGAGAAGTCTTGCGCCCATCTTAACAACCTGCTCCAGCAGAGGAAGCAGATCCTGGATGTTGGAGATCTTCTTATCGGTGATCAGCACGTATGGATCGTCTAAGTTAGCTTCCATCTTATCCATATCTGTGCACATATAAGCGGACAGGTAACCTCTGTCAAACTGCATACCTTCAACCAGGTCAAGCTCTGTCTTCATTGTCTTGGATTCTTCAATGGTGATGACGCCGTCCTTGGAAACCTTCTCCATAGCGTCTGCTACCATGGTTCCCACTTCATCATCGGAAGCAGAGATGGCAGCTACCCTTGCAATCTGCTCTTTGCCGTTGATCGGCTTGCTCATCTTCTTGATAGCTTCCACAGCTGCATCTGTAGCCTTCTTCATACCTTTTCTCAGAACGATTGGGTTTGCGCCTGCTGCCAGATTCTTCATGCCTTCGTTTACCATGGCCTGAGCCAGAACAGTTGCTGTGGTGGTACCGTCTCCGGCCACATCGTTGGTCTTGGAAGCAACTTCCTTGATCAGCTGTGCGCCCATGTTCTCATATGGATCCTGCAGCTCGATTTCCTTTGCAATGGTAACACCGTCGTTTGTAATTAACGGAGCGCCGAAGGACTTATCCAGGACAACGTTGCGTCCCTTCGGTCCAAGGGTCACACGTACGGTATCTGCTAACTGGTTAACGCCTGCTTCCAGTGCCTTGCGGGCTTCTACGCCATATTTAATCTGCTTTGCCATCTTTCATCAACCTCCAATATTCTATGTTCTACTGTTTTATTTATTATTCAACAACTGCCAGGATATCGTTCTGCTTTACGATAACGTACTTCTCATCCTCAATCTCTACTTCTGTTCCTGAGTACTTGGAGTAGATTACCTTGTCGCCGGCCTTAACCTGCATGGTTACTTCCTTGCCGTCAATAACTCCGCCTGGTCCCACTGCAATGACCTCTGCCTGCTGCGGCTTCTCTTTGGCTGCCCCCGGAAGGACAATGCCGGACTTCGTTGTCTCTTCTGCAACTAACTGCTTTAACACTACCTTGTCAAACAATGGTACTAACTTCATAATTGAATTCCTCCTTGCTCGATATTCTGATTTTTCTTTCTTGATTTTTTTCCTTACTACTTTCTTTTGCTCACATGATATGTTATATCACCAGTTATTAGCACTGTCAAGAGTTGAGTGCTAATTTCTTTTAATTTTATTGTTTTTTTACAATTTGCTGTTTCTTTTTTTTTCCATTCGTATTACAATAATAACAATAAGGCATAATATGACCCATAGGGGAGCTTTTATGCATCACCATTACAAGAAAGGGGTTTTTGGCATGGCAAAGAAAGGTTGGGGTAAATTCGTGGCATTTGCAGCAGTAACCGGTGCTGTAGCTGCCGGCGTTTCCTACGTACTTCAGTATAAGACATACCACAGGGAGCTGGAAAAGGATTTCCGGGAATTCGAGGATGGCGGCGAGGACAGAACCGACGAGGACGGGACAGATCGCACCATTGATACACGCAGCCTGGACCGCAATTACATCTCTCTTTCCTCCAGCAAGGACGAATTCAAGGTGGCTGCCAAAGATATGGCCCAGGCAACGAAGAATGTCCTTAAGGATGCCGGAAGCCTGCTGTCGGACACGGCCCATGAGGCGGTTTCCGCTGCCGTGGACACGGCTCAGATTGCTCTGCAGACCGTGAAGACAAAGAAAGCGGATTTCATGGATGAGCACTCCAGGGATAAGGATGATGATTCTGATTTGTTTGAAGATGAGGGCTTTCTGGACGACGACTATGTGGACGAGGACGACCTCTATGATTACCGCCGCATGGACGGCAGCTCCTCCTATGATTCAGGAGATCTTACGGAAGATGATTACGACGACAGCAGCGAGGAGCCTGAGAAATCGGAAGCAGGCCGCTCTACCGCTATCATTGAGGAAGATACACTGGAATAACACAGCGGTTTAGGACCATGTAAACGAACCAAAACAGTATAAAACAGAAAAACTCCGGGAGCATGACAGTTCATGTTCCCGAAGTTTTTTGGCACTTTATTCTGTATTTCATTTATCCGTTTACTCTTTTTTTTCTTCTTTTTAACTCTTTTTGACTCCTTTATTCCTCCCAGGCCAGAAGGTTAATCCACACAGGCTGGTCAGCCAGCTTCTCATCCATGATGTAGGCATGGCTGTCATCCTCCTGGGACATAAGCTGATACTCCCCACGTTCCTCTATATAGATCCAACGGTCATCTAACTGTACCGTACCGTCCTTTACTTCCAGCTTCCAGGTGGATGTCTCTCCCTCCTGGTTCAGGGTGGTATAGGTTACCTCTCCCTCCAGCCTGTCACCGGAAAACCTTCCTGTCTTGCACACATCCCTGGCTTCCCCTTCCGGGCTGGTCTCATAATAGCAGTATCCTGTATGGCCCAGGCCCTCCATCTTCCCATCCTTCCACAATCCCTGGGAGTAATCATACCTGGGGGCATCCAGTTCAACCACCTGAAGGGCCGTACATTCCCCTTCCGGCCTGCCGCCCTTAAAGGTACCGTAATACAGGGTCTTAGGCATGGTAAGGACCAGCCCCTCACCCTCCATGGACTGGCTGAATGACCGGCCGTCATAAAGATACCGCGCCCCATCCATGACCTCATAAAACAGAGTCACAAGCTCCTCCTCACCGCTGTCCATGACCTGGGCGGCAGTCTCCAAATCCCGCGTCTCTAATGCATTTATGATTTTGTCCAGAACCGCCTTCTGGGATTCTGTCACATCCGGAAGGATCTCTGCGTCATTCCCTCCCGTCCGGGCCAGATCCTCCCCTGCGCCTTCTGCCGCCTGCGCAGCCCCTGCGGTACCTGGATAAGCCCCGGCCTTCCCCACGGGACCGCCATCTTCATCCGCCGGACCTGCCTGGTTATACATCCGGCCATAAGCGCTGCCCGCCGTTCCTGCCTGGTCATAGGCCCTGTCATGCTGCCCCCAGAAGGCACTGATTCCCAGTACCGCTGCAAAAGCAGCGGCAGCAGCCATATCTGTCCATGTATTATTCCTGCCCTTCATGGCATACCATTCCTTTCCTGTCATTTTTCCTGTTATATTACCTGCTATATTACCTGCTATATTACCTGCTATATTATCTGTTATTTAACCTATCATCCTGCCTGCTGTCTGAAAAATTCATACAGCAGCTTAAAATGTCCAGGCCTTACTCAGTAACTTAGTGCCATTTCGGATTTCCTCCTCGCTGAGACTGGCATATCCCAGCATAACGGTTGAATCAAACAGCTTCTCCTCCGGCTGTATGAAGCATCCTGATATTCCATAAACCTTCACTCCCAGTTCAGCCGCACGGGCCACCAGACTTTCCTCCGCCTCTCCCTGCCTGTGGGTCAAAAGCACATGCAGCCCTGCATATTCTCCCCTGATTAAAAACCGGTCCTCCAGTTCCTTAAGCCCTGCCATCAGAGCATCATGTTTTCCCTTGTACAGGGCTCTCATGCGGTTCAGGTGTCTCTCATAATATCCCTGGGTTATAAACTGATAGAGAATGTTCTGGTCAATCCTGGACACCGTGGAAAGATAGAAACCGGCTCTTTCCCGGTATGCCTCCAGCAAATGCTCCGGCAGCACCATGAATCCCACACGGATAGCCGGGGCTATGGACTTGGAAAATGTTCCCATGTAAATCACACGGCCGCCCCGGTCCATTCCCTGCAGCGCGGGAATGGGCTTTCCCTTGTATCGGAACTCGCTGTCATAATCATCCTCTATCAGATACCGGTCTGCACCGCTGTAAGCCCAGGCCAGCAGCTCCTGCCGCCGCTTCACAGGCATGACAATCCCTGTGGGATACTGATGGGAAGGCATCACATAGGCCACATCCGCGCTGCTGCGGGAAAGCCGCTGCACATCCATTCCATACCGGTCCATGTCCACGGGAATCACAGGATATCCCTCGCCCTTAAGCACTCTGTATGCCTGCTTGTATGTGGGGTTTTCCATGGCGATTTTCCTGCCGTTTCCCAGAATCTGGGATAGGAGCATCAGCAGATACTCGCTTCCTGCGCCGATGAGTATCTGCTCAGGCCTGCAGTCCACCCCCCTGGCGGAATGGAGGTAATCACCTATGGCAGTCCTGAGAGCCCTTTCCCCCTGGGGGTCTCCTGCCGCAAACATCTCCTTGTTATCATCCACCAGTGTATTCCTGCTGATTTTCCTCCACGTATTAAAGGGAAAACTGTCCAGATCAATTCCTCTGGGAGAAAAATCCACCTCGTAACGGTCCTTTCCGGTGTCTCCCGGCTCTACAAAAGAACCGCCTCCCTTTTGCCGTACTTCCACCAGCTCCTCTATCTTGCAGACAAAATAACCCTTGCACGGCAGTGCCTCTATATACCCTTCAGACAGCAGCTGGTCATAGGCCATCTGAGTGGTACTGCGGCTCAGCCTCAGGTTCCTGGCCAGTATACGGGTGGAAGGCAGACGGCTACCGGCCTCCAGCTTTCCCTGGCGGATTTCGTTTTTTATGTACTGGTAAATCTGTTCATAGAGAGGACTTTCTGACTGACTGTCAAAGGGTACTATCAATTCCATTTTCCGCCCCTTCCTGCCGCAAACTGGCATTATCATTTGTATTTGAAATAAACATTCTAATCATACCAGTCCAGGGGAGAGATGTCAATGTGTTTTTATTTCTATTCTGTTAATTCGTATTATTCAAGCAAAATACAAAGATTATTCAAAGATAATATACTCTTTTTTCTGATTTGTATATTGTAATCACCACGGTATGGAATTATAATAAAAGTAGGAAGACAATCCAATAAAATCAGTTGAGAAAGGACGGATGGACATGAGCGAACAGACTCTGAATATGTTAAAGAAGCTATCTCCCAAAAAGGAACATTCACTGGCTTTCCGCTGTTTCATAGGGGCTGCGGCCATTGTGCTGCTGACCGTGTCCGTGCACATCCTGGTGTTCACAGCCATAGAGAAGCACAGCGAGATAAGGAACCTTCCGGAATGGTACCAGCTGCTGGCAGGTCTGTCTGTGGATGCGCTTTACCCGCTGTTCATAGTGTCCCTGGCATCCATCATCAAGCGGGTGTTCCGTATACCGGTACACCGTCTGGAGCGCAAGGTTTTCAAGTTTACCTATCTCTGCCTTGGACTTATCGCCGCCTCCAGAATCAGCATGTATGTGGGACTCTATGTATTCTTTATGGCTTTGTTTGCGGCAGGCACAGCCATATATATCATTATCGGCATACGTTTTCTCTACGAACTGTTTAAATACCGCTTCATATCCTGCCGGTATTATTAAATGGCGTACTATTAGATTACGCGTTATCAGGCGATCCGTCACCGGATTATGCATGGGATACGGTCATAACAAATGCCGGGGACCTTTTTCATCAGGTTCCCCGGCATTTTCTTTATCGCATTAATGACTGCTTTGATTTATCTGTTATTACCTCATGGTTCATCCTATTTGGGAAGCTTAAATGAGCTCTTTAAGGATACAATCCGGTTAAACACCGGCTTCTGGGGTGTGCTGTCCTTGCAGTCCACACAGAAGAAACCGTTGCGCACAAACTGATAGCTGTCATAGGCCTCTCCCTCTGCCAGGGCCGGCTCAACGTAGCACTCCTTTAACACAACCAGAGAGTTCGGATTTAAGTTAAGGCTGCCGTCTTCATTCAGCTTGCCCTTCTCCTCGTCCACAATATTCTCATAAAGGCGGCACTCCACCTGTCTTGCTGTGGGAACAGCCACCCAGTGGATGGTTCCCTTTACTTTGCGTCCCTCAAAACCGGAACCGCTCTTTGTCTCCGGATCATAGGTGCCGTGTACCACGGTAATGTTGCCGTCAGCATCCTTCTCACATCCTGTACACTTCACGAAATATGCGCCCATCAGGCGTACCTCATTGCCGGGGAACATACGGAAATACTTTTTAGGAGGCTCTTCCATGAAATCCTCCCGCTCAATATAAAGCTCCCGCCCAAACGGCACCTTCCTGTCTCCCAGCTCCGGATTCTCCAGATTATTGGGAACATCCAACATCTCCACCTGTCCTTCCGGATAATTGTCAATGACCAGCTTCACCGGATTCAGAATAGCCATCATACGGGGCTTCTTAAGCTTTAAGTCCTCGCGGATACAGTATTCCAGCATGGCGTAGTCCACGGAACTGTTGGCCTTGGATACGCCAACCATCTCCACGAACATCTTGATGGCCTCCGGTGTATATCCCCTTCTCCTCAGAGCCGCGATAGACACCAGACGCGGGTCGTCCCAGCCGTCCACGATGTTATCCTCCACCAGCTTCTTGATATAGCGCTTGCCGGTTATCACATTGGTCAGATACAGCTTGGCGAACTCAATCTGGCGCGGCGGATTCTCAAACTCGCACTCCTTCACCACCCAGTCATAGAGAGGCCTGTGGTCCTCAAATTCCAGGGTGCAGATGGAATGGGTAATGTGTTCAATGGCATCCTCAATGGGATGGGCGAAATCATACATAGGATAGATGCACCACTTGTCGCCTGTGTTGTGGTGGGACATGCGGGCAACGCGGTAGATAACCGGATCCCTCATGTTGATATTAGGGGAAGCCATATCAATCTTGGCTCTCAGCACCTTTTCTCCATCCTGGTACTTTCCCTCCTTCATCTCCTCAAACAGAGCAAGATTCTCCTCCACGGAACGGTTCCTGTAAGGGCTCTCCTTGCCGGGTGTGGTAAAGTCTCCCCTGTACTCCCTGATCTGGTCGGCTGTCAGGTCACAGACAAACGCCTTTCCCTTTTTAATCAGGAATACGGCGCACTCGTACATCTGGTCAAAATAATTGGACGCAAAGAAAAGCCTGTCCTCGAAATCAGCTCCCAGCCACTTCACGTCATCCATGATGGACTCCACGAATTCAGTCTTTTCCTTTGTGGGGTTTGTATCGTCAAAACGCAGGTTGAACTTGCCGCCGTACTTCTGTGCCAGGCCGTAGTTCAGTAAGATGGACTTGGCATGTCCGATGTGCAAATAACCGTTTGGCTCCGGCGGGAAACGGGTCTGGACATGGTCATAAACGCCCTCTGCCAGGTCCTTGTCAATCTCCTGTTCAATGAAATTCCTGGAGACTACCTCCTTTTCCTCAGTTTCCATTACGGTATCCTTGTCTGCCATAATTGTTCCTCCGTTACGTTGCTATTGTGATAAATATAATTATTAATCATAACACAATTCTTTTATCAGTGAAAGGGGAAAATACATTTTGCAGTGGAAATCTTGTCCCATGTCTGCTATACTATATTAATGTGCTAAATTATGTACTATTATGAGGAGATTTACCAAACCATGAAAAAAGCAGCAAAATTCGCTCTGATAAAGACCATCCCCATATT